>Ga0208888_100117_pt1 | contig 47799 bp, 42 predicted proteins | sample LakWasM115_HOW13_2_FD_183929 | JGI IMG/M metagenome (GOLD analysis project Ga0208888, IMG submission 183929) | Freshwater sediment methanotrophic microbial communities from Lake Washington under simulated oxygen tension - Sediment Metagenome... | ecosystem: Environmental > Aquatic > Freshwater >...
ATATTTTTGTTAAGGCCATAAGTTACTTCGGGCATGAAATGGTAATTGTAACCTGATTTCATTTCTTCTTTGAAAAGTGACTGCATTACATTAACTGCCAACGAATTTGCAGGAACATTACTAGCCGGATCAGTAACTACAAATAACTCCTGACTTAAAACATTTTGGCAACTTATTGCAATAAAAATTAAAATAATCTTTCTCATTAATTTAGAATTTTAATGTGAAAATCATCTTCATTGTTTGAAGCATAGGTTACGACATTCTTATATGATTTGGATAATTTTTTGAATTCTTTTTCAGTTACATAGCCTTTATCAACTACTTGAAATTGTATTTCACTCAAGTTATTTGGTTTGTCATTAACCAAAATATAAGGGGTTTGAGTTATAGTTTCCGGTTTTGCTGTTATCACTAATGTGCCGATAAAAAAACCTGCTTTTTCAACTTTTTCCTTAAATACTTTTGGGCTTAATGTATTGCCTTCAGTCAGCGTTACCGTAAACGTATTGGTGTTTAAATCGGTTTCTACATTAACTACTTCGGGCAATGTTTTTAGCTGTTTGTTTATGGCATTCGAACACATAGAACAAGTTAAACCCGTAGCCCTGATTTCGGCTTTTACTATTTGGGCGTTACTCTTTATTGAGAACATCAAAACGATTGATGCTACAATTACACGCACTTTATTTATTTTATTCATCTGTATTTAATATTTGTTTTTTAATTGAAGATAGAACGCCTACTAAATCTTCTTTATATCTAAATAATGTTAATAGGCGTTTCATTTTAATCTTTTATTAATTTTATTATTTCTTCTTCTGTTGGATTCTTCGCTATTAGAACACCTTCGCGGTTAAAAAGGTATTTGGACGGTAATTCATCTACTCCGAAAACTAAGGCGGCATTAGCATCAAATCCTTTAGGGTCTATCAATTGAGTGAATTTGATTTTATCTTTTTCAATTGCTTTGAGCCATTTGTTTGCATCAATGTCGATTGATATTCCAATTATTTCCATTTTATCCGGACTAACCTCATTGTGTAGTTTGACTAATTTTTTATTACCTAACCGGCAAGGCGCACACCAAGATGCCCAAAAATCGACAAGCACGTATTTTCCTTTAAAAGATGAGGTGTTTACATCGCTGTTGCTATTACTTTTTAGTGTAATTGATGGTATTGTATCACCTACTTTAATCTGTGCATTCATCGAAAGCGCGACCAATATTAATAGTGCTGTAAAGTATTTTACTTGATTTTTGAATAACATATTAGTACAATTATTTTTTATAAAACTAAGTCCTATGCCAACATAAGACTTAGTCTATTAAAGTGTTACATTTTTATAACAATCCCATTTGGCTTTCTTCCAACATTGATTGTTTTTGTTACTGAATGATTAGTGGTATTTACAACAGAAACTGTATTAGCAGTTTGATTGGTTACATAAGCAGTATTACCATCTGTTGTGAATGCAATTGCATGTGCACCGGCACCAGTATTAAATGAGCTTCCGTGCATCCACATATTCATTCCTGTATCCCAAGTCCAATAATGCACTTTTCCAGCCATTGGATCGGAAACCCATAATTCATTTTTAGGACCATTATATGATGCTATTCCCGGCATGAAGCCCAAAGTAATTGTTTCATCAACAGAGTTTGTAGCTACATCAATTACAGAAATAGTTTGTCCGTCTTCATTGTCAACATACATTTTACCATTGCTTCCTGTCCAGGCACCAACAGGATTATCTCCAACGGCAATAGTTGTAATTATCGCTTTTGTTGCCGTGTTTATCACTGTTATGCTATCATCATCACCATTTGCCACATAGGCTTTTGTACCATCTGAAGAAAATGTTAGTTCAGCAGCCATCATTCCGACATCGATTGTATTCAATAAGGCATTAGTTGTAGCATCATATACCAAGACTTTACTATTCATTTCATCCATTTGAGGTACCCAAATTTCATTTCCGTTGGGAGAGTAGATAGTATTGTGATTCATTAAGGGCAGGTTGATGTTTTTTACAATCGAACCATTCATAGCATCAATTACTAACAATTTTCCTGTCATACCTGATGTCATTAATCCCGAATGACCTGCACTCAAATCCATTCCCGGAACACCAATAGCTAGATGATCTTGGTGTGATGAAATGTGATGTGGCCACATAATCATATCTGAACCACTTCCCATTAATTCTATAGTTCCGGTTACTTCATTAGTACTTAACTTGACTACTGAAACGGAACCATCTTCTCCGTTTACAATGTATGCCGCAGGATAATCGACATTTAATGCCATATCCATATTGTCGTCGTTGTTATTACAAGAGGTTAAAAATAGTGCTCCAATGAATGAAGCTATCATTGATAAATTTTTCATATTTATTTTTTTAGGTTATTTAATAGTTTCTACTGTTTTTCCACAGTTTAACATCATTGACCCATAATATGGGTTTTTTACCGCGTTTTCTTTGCTCAACCAATTAGCCCCTTTACCATCGTTATACATTGGGCAGAATTGAAAGTAAACCGGTACTTCGTATTTTGTTGCCTTAATTAATGCGTATATGTCTTTTGATAATGTGGTAAAATGATCACGTTGGTGTTTTACATCTTTTGTATCAGCAATGTGTTCTGCATCTTCTTTTATTGGATTTAAAACCTTCATCCAAACCATGTGCACCTCCATATCAAGCTTGTCCATTTTGACATTATTTACAGCTGTTAAAAGTTCTTTTGAAGTTGCAGCTACTTTGGTTCCATCAGAAGTTATCAAAGCATCTTTCAATAAAAAATAATTATCAAATACAGCTTTTAATTGATTTTCATTTTGAATTACATTAGTAGTTGTTTCAGAATGGTTTCCATGATTGGAATGGTCATCGGTATTAGCAGTAGTTATGTTTTCTTTTTTTACAGGAACTTTTGCTACTCTATCGTATTGACAACATCCGTGAAGGCTATTGTAAACCTCATCAGGAGCTAGAAATTTATCGCTATCATAACCTGCTAACGCAATTCTTTTAAGTATTTCATCCTGATTTGTTAGACTAGCATCATAAGTTAATGTTGCCATTTGGGTTTCCTGGTTCCAATCGACTTTAGCAATTTTTTTAATACTTCCTGCTTTTTCGATTTTAGTTTCACACATTCCACAGTTACCATAGACTTTAACTGTTTCTATTTTTTCATTTTTTATTTGTGCGTTGATAGAAGTTGATAGCAACATTAGAGCTGCTACCATTATTTTTATAAATGAGCTTTTCATTTTTAAATAATGTTAGTAATCAAAGTGTTTTACCTTGATTGATTGATAAAATAAATTTGAATAAATAACAGTTGCGAAAGAAATAGAAATGCAAACCAAATAATGGTATAGCAAAATGTATTCTAAAACTGTTGTAAATTGGATAGCAAAACGCTATGAATTTGACACACTTATGGCTGTCAAAAATTGGATTTAGCTTATTTTAGGGATTAGCCAAATGGAATAAAAACCATCGGAGACTGATGGTGTTGCATATGAAAATTTAACTTTTCCGATTGAAGAATAGTTAAACATATTAACTTTAAAATTAATTTCTGATAAAAAACTTACTGAAGAAGGTGGGCAGGTTGAAGTACAACCACATTTTGAATGACCACAATTGCCTTCGCAACCTTTGTTGTCATTACTTGACTTGCCATTGCTTTCACAACAACTCTTTTTTTCTTTTTTAGCAGAAGAAACTTCTTTTTTACAAGCGTGTTTTTCTTTACCACTACCACAAGCTATAGCATTATCAGGCATAAGGAATATGCCTAATAAAACTAAAAATATAAAGTGGTATCTTCTCATTTGAAAAATTATCAGCACAAATATAGCTAAATATAATCAAAATATAATTAAAAATATGTTAAAGCTAAATTAATCGAAAAACATCAGCATTTTATGTATAGTTGTATTATTACCCTTTTGGGTGGTATAAGCGCAGGATTAAAAGTATATTAAAACAATACTACATTAACTACATAAAATAATATATTTGCAATATGAAAGTAATGGTCTCCATATTGTCATTTATTGTAGTGATTCTTTCGACATTGCCTTGCTATGCTTATGATAATGAGGTAAAGCATCAGATTGAAAAACAATGTGATGACCATTCACGTAAATGTGATGATACCTGTAATGGTAACTGTTCTCCCTTTTATTCCTGTGGAACTTGTATTGGTTTTGTCTTCAATTTTACATCATCATTGTTGATTATTAAACCTATTCCAAATACTACTATTGAACTTCCGGTTTCTTATAACAGCCCTTTTCATTCTGATTTCTTTTGTAAAATTTGGCAACCGCCTAAAAAAGCATAATGTTTTATACTGGTAATTTTTACCGGTCCAACAGATGATTTTACTATCTCTGTATTAAAATCTATATATAAACATTAAGCAAATAAATCATGCAAAAATATTTTTTTATTATCCTGACAGTATTTATTGTCGGGAGTGCTCAAGCACAAAATAGTTTGAAAGCAATTATCAAAAGTGAACAAACAAAAGAGCCAATTTCAGGTGTATCAGTAACTATTAACAGTATAAACAGGTATGTCTCGGATGATAACGGTGAAATATTTATTGAAAACATTGCAGATGGAGAACAAAAGTTAAATTTTTCTTCAATAGGTTATAAAACCAAAACCATAACATTAGTTTTTCCTCTTCCTAATAATGATGATTTGGAAGTCTTTTTAGAGTCGGAAGTTGAAGAAATGAAGGAGGTTGTCATTACTTCAACTCGAAGCAGTAGAACTATCAGGGATATTCCTACGAGGGTTGAATTTATCGCAGGTGAAGAATTAGAGGAAAAAGGCAATATGAAACCTGGTGATATAAGAATGTTACTGAATGAAAGTACAGGTATCCAAACACAGCAAACCTCTGCCACATCAGCCAATTCATCTATTCGCATACAAGGACTTGACGGAAGATATACGCAAATCCTTAAAGACGGATTTCCTTTATATTCAGGCGCATCGAGTGGATTGGGCCTTTTGCAAACCCCACCACTGGATTTAAAACAAGTTGAAATTATTAAAGGATCGGCTTCCACATTATACGGTGGTGGGGCTATTGCTGGATTAGTAAACTTGATTTCTAAAACACCATCTGCCGAAAGGGAATTGCGTTTTCATATCAATGGTACGTCAGCATTAGGACTTGACATCAATGGATTCTATTCTCAACGTTTTAAAAAGGTAGGTCTAACACTGTTTGCTTCTCATAATAGAAATGCACCGTATGACCCTGCCGATATTAAACTGACAGCCATTCCTAAATTTGAGAGATTCAATATTAACCCGAAGCTATTTGTATATTTCAACGACAAAACCAAGCTTGATTTTGGGTTAAATACAGCCTTTGAAAATCGTATTGGAGGAAATATAGATTACATTAAAGATGGAGGTAATACAGGGGCTTATTTTGAAAAAAATGATACCCGTAGGATTAGCACTCAACTAACCTTTACACATCAATTGAATGAGAATGACCGTTTGACTTTCCGCAACAGTTTAAACAATTTTAATCGTGTAATTTCTATTCCAAATTATACGTTTGATGGTATGCAGAACAGTACTTTTTCAGAAATTACTTATTCACACAATGGGAAAATTTCAGATTGGGTTACAGGAGCAAACCTTTGGTCGGATAACTTTTCAGAAAAGTCAAATACTTCATTCCCTTTGAGAGACTACAATCAAGTGACTTTTGGTGCATTTGTTCAAAATACTTTAAAGGCTAAAGAATGGTTACATATTGAAACTGGTTTGAGAGGGGATTATATTGTTGATTATGGCTTTGCATTTTTACCTAAAGCATCTGTATTGTTTAAAGTCACAGATAAATTTTCTTCACGCATTGGTGGTGGATTGGGTTATAAAACCCCAACTATATTCACCGATGAAAGTGAAAGAATTCAATACCAAAATGTCCTACCAATTGATAGTGATTTCAATAGTTTGGAGAAAAGCTACGGAGCTAACTTCGATTTGAACTATAAGACCAATATTGCCGATGAGATTTCGTTTAGCATCAATCAATTGTTTTTCTACACCCGCATTAATAATCCACTGATATTGACTCCCTTTTCAAACGCAACTTTCCAGTTTATTAATATTGATGGGCATATTGACACTAAAGGCACAGAAACCAATGTCAAATTGGGTTATAAGAATTTCAAGTTATTTCTCGGATATACATACACTGATGCTTTAATTAACGAGAGTGGTATTAAATCCCAAAACCCGCTTACATCAAAACACCGTCTTAATAATGTTTTGATGTATGAGATTGAAGATAAATGGAAAGTTGGTTTGGAGGCTTATTATTACAGTCCGCAAAAGCTAAATGATGGTTCAATAGGGAAAAATTATTGGGTTTGCGGTATAATGATTGAAAAACTGTGGGAGCATTTTTCTGTTTATTCTAACTTTGAAAATATTACCGATACAAGACAAACAAGGTTTGGCAGTATCTATACCGGAACGATTGACAATCCTGTTTTTAAGGATATTTATGCTCCGTTAGATGGGTTTGTTATCAACGCGGGGATTAAATTTAAGCTGTAGCGATATGTATAAGAGTATTTATAAAATAGCAAAAATGGATTGTCCCAGTGAGGAACAATTGATACGATTCAGGCTAAACGGTATCGAACAAATTCAACAGCTTAATTTTGATGTTCCCAATAGAAAACTTGAGGTATATCACTTGGGAAATGTTGAACTGATAACTGACAAAATTAACAGCTTAAATCTCAATAGCAGTTTAGTAAAAACCGAAACAACATTTGATAATATTAAACAATCAGACAATACTTGCCAAAGAAAACTTCTTTGGCAAGTATTAGGTATCAATGCTTTTTTCTTTGCCTTGGAAATGGTTACAGGCATTATTTCGAATTCGATGGGGCTTATTGCCGATAGTTTGGACATGCTTGCCGACAGCATCGTTTATGCACTTGCTTTATTTGCTGTAGGTGGTGCACTTACACGAAAAACCCTTATCGCAAAAGTGAGCGGATATTTTCAATTGATATTGGCAGTATTGGGATTTATCGAGGTGCTACGAAGATTTTTAGGTTTCACTGAAGTACCAGTATTTCAAACCATGATAATAATTTCCTTACTGGCACTTGTTGGGAATGCAATAAGCTTGTATCTACTACAAAAATCGAAAAGTAAAGAAGCTCACATGCAGGCAAGCATGATATTTACATCAAATGATGTAATTGTCAATATTGGGGTTATTATAGCTGGTGTTCTCGTATATTTTACTAATTCTAAAATTCCTGATTTGGTTATTGGTGTTTTTGTATTCGTAATTGTGAGCAAAGGTGCTTTAAGAATTTTAAAACTATCCAAATAGATAATTTGTTATCTAAATTTCGAATTTGGTTTATTAATTTCATCGAGATAGTATTGAAGATCAAATAAGTAAATCAGTTCGTCATCCTCCTGTTCGGGCATTTGAGCCAGCTGGACGAAATTGATATTTTCTGCCATTGATTTTTCGCCGAGCAAATCCTGTAGCATAATATTGATCAAAGTTGGTAAATTTTTATTTTGTGAATAAATAGTGAAGTTCTTCAGGTAAACAATCATATCTATTTTTTTCTCGCCGTCATATTCAAAAGGAATAAATTTAAGCTCACTTGTTTTTAGGGTTATATCCTGAAAAATGTATGGTTCGTCTATTCCCGCTTCGATATCGTCAATATCCTGCCGTGGTTGGATAAGTGCGGTGAACTTCCAATCCCATAACCTAGGGGCGGTTTTTTCGAGTTCAATAGCCATATTGAAAAGTTCCTGTTTCCCTCTAGCTGATATCATCAAATGTGTCTTTTTTTTCTTCGTTTTGGGAAATACAATTATATATTCAAGACCAGGAAGATAGAACTGCAAGTGCCAATTCAACCAAAACAGATAATGTTTTTGTTCTTTATAGTCCAACCCCATAAGGTTCTTTAATTTATTCTTGTGTTCAAGAAACCATTTCCAAAAATGCGTTGTTGCTTTATTACTCATAATTTTAAAATTTAGCGTTTGTCTTTAGTGTTATTATCGTAGGCTATTAGGTTGAAAAGTTCTCGCATCCGGCTTCTTACCCGGTTGCCATACTGTGCTTCAATTTCGGAAGCGGAAAGATTTGTGGTAATGTGGGTTTGTATTCGACGGCTGATGTAGAGGTCATATCTACTCAATAGTATTTCGGCCATTACATTGCATTCGTTGCCATAGTATTTCAGATTATTTTCCAGTCCCAAATCATCGAAGCAATAAATTTTCGGCTCGAGTTGTTCTAATTTACCGCGACTGTATCTGTGTATTACTTCATAACCATCCTTTATAAATTCAAAGCTGACGTCACGACATGGTTTGACGATGAATTTATATTCAACCGGGGTTAAGAATTTCATCAGGCTCATAAGTGATGTTTTACCACAACCTACAGGACCAGACATTAGTATTCCTTTGTTGAGGTTAATTCCCAGCTGAAAGCATGCCTGCTCGTCTTTTAGAAAATAGGCGATGAGTTTATATACTATAGGATGATCTTCTTCTATAATTTTGAAATGATTGCCATATAGTTCTTGGCCTTTTTTTTCAAGCCAACTGATTATTTCCGGATATGAGCGTTCTGTATTCATATTTGAGGTTAAAGAGGTTCCGCATAGTTTTTATTGTCGGAGACACTGAGGTTCTGACCGGACTTAATGCTGAATTTTTCAGCATTAAGCATCCAGTTATTTGCTGCAGCGTGCCAGTTGGCCATTGGTGTCTTGCCTCCGACAAGCCAGCCAATGCTTTTGAAATAATTAAAAAACTTATTGGCTTCGAGTTCCGGAAAACTATGCTCCTGAAAATAGTTAAGCACATCCTTTAATTCCGGAATTACCTTTTCTTTTTGCCCGGAACTTTTTTCTTTTGGATCAACCTCCTGATTTATAAAACTGAATTTGACATCTTCTATTTTTTTTTCGGACTCGCCCAAGTTTACACTGTTTAATATGTTTAAATCGTTTGTATTGTTTGTATTGTTTATATAAGGTACTACGACTTGTTCATCAACCAGTTCAGGGCTTGTTTCATCACTTGTCTGCAACTTGTTTACAACTTGTTCATCGACAGGTTTAAAATTTGAACTAGTATTTTTTGGTAAAGGCTTTAGATCATCGGAAAAATTAAATAAAAAAACATGGCTGCCTTTGAATGGATTATATGATGGTTCGTATTTGATATAACCCTGAGCGTGCAAAGCTTTTAGACATTTGTGATAGGTAGCTTTTGAACTGATTTTACTGATCCGCATAATTTCATCCCGGGAGATACTGATTGGATTTTTAAACCGGTTATAGTTCCAGAATTGAAACAGTGACATGTATAGGCTTACATGTGTTGGATTCAATTGCCGATCATTGGCCACTTTGTCAAAAAAGCCGGTGAGGTGTTTTATGTAGTTCATTTTTGGAGTTGCTAAGTTGCTGAGTTAAAAATGTGTTCCCGCCGTCACGGGAATGACAACTTATTTAAAGAGTGTTGGGTTGGCTGTGACTTTGTTTGCTGATAAGAGCTTATCAATATCGGCGTTGTCGTAATATAGTATGCCGCCTATTTTAGTGTAAGTAAGTGTTTTGTTGATGCGGAGTGTTTGTAGAGTTCCGGGAGAAATGTTTAACAGTTTCCTGACTTCGCCGGATTTGAGCCATTGCTTGGTTTGTTGTGGATTTACTTTCAATAGTTCTTTTAAATCTGAAAGTAGTAGAATGCGAAACTCGTTTAAGTCTTCGCGGGTAATTACTTCGATAGCCATAACGTATGTTTTAGATTGTTATGGTGCAAAATTGTGGGGATTGATTTAATTTAAATCACAAGTCAATCACAAGTTGTGAAAGAAAAAAGTACAATTTATTGGGAAGAGTCCGCGGCTATTGACTTTTTTAATTTGTAAATAAAGTAGGTTGGCGTAATACCTGTTCGAACTTTGAATGCCCGAGTGAAGTTTTGTGTGGAGCCAAAACCAGCTTCCTCACCTAATGCTTTGTTGGTGTAGTTGCGGTATTTACTTTCCTTTTTGAGAATTTCAATAATGTAATCTGTTTTTAAATCGGTTATGTAATCGATAGTGCCTTTCCCGCGGTGTTTATCAATAACCTTGGTTACGTATTTTGTATTGGTATTTAGCAATGAAGCCATTTTTACCAATGTCATATCTTTTTCTAAATACTTTTTGTTTTGCTCTAACTTCTCCAATCTTTTTAAAATGCCTGCTTCAATATCCGGGCTTATTTCCTGTGATGCTTGCTTATTATTGATTTCCGGAACTATAGTGTTGATTGCTTCCTGTTTTGTAATGATAGCCAATACCACTTCCTCTTTGGTTTTATCGAGAATTCCTGGTTTGGCAGTATCACGTTTCATAACTTCTTCAAACAGCCTTTTATTTTTGGAATGCCTGTACACTAAATAGAGTATGACAAGTGCCATTAAAGTAATGATACCAAAACCAATTATTGTTCTGAATGTCATTGCATTTTCGATATCCTGTTTTGATTTTAATAACTCTTTTGTGTCGTATTCTTTGACGATTTTTCGTAGCAGGTATTTGTAATTCTGGCCAAGTACGTGATCAACCCTCAACAGCTGATTGATATAATATAATTGCGATTTAGTGTCTCCTTTGTTTTTATAGTAATCTATAAGTATTTCATAGCTTTCGCGTAAATCAGGACGAATGTATTTTTCCTTTTCAAATATGGCATCTACTTTTTTAAAATAGGATACTGCTTTCTCTTGTTGTTTGAGTTGCCAGTACGATTTACCTATATAAAAGTATGCCACCGATTCATTTGCAAAATCCTTCAAGTTAGTAACACCCGGCAGTGCAGAAGTCAGCTTTTTAATTGCAACGGTATAGTTCCTTTTACTACATTGATTAACACCTTCTGAATGGTTGAAATAGAATTCCATACCAGTATCTTCTAATTTTTTACCCTCGTCAATACCCATTTGATTTGTGAGTGTACTCCATTCATAATTTCCAATACGATTGTAGCACAATCCTAGGCAATGTATAGAGTTGAGGTATGCCCGGTCGTTTTCATCCTTAAAGTAATCAATGCACTCCCTTAGTAGCGAAATTGCCTCGTCATAAAAACCTAAATAGTATTTGGTTTGCGCAATACCGTATTTGATTTTATAAATAAGATATTGATTGGTTGTCTGTGAAATATACTTATCAGCTATCAAGTAATTATCCAACGCTTTTATCTGCTCCTTACAATCGTATTGAACAATTCCTTTGGTCATATACGCAGATCCAATCAATTCGATGTCCTTAGTTTGCCTAGCAGCGGCTACCATACTATCTGCATATAAAAGGCGAAATTTCTTCTCGGCACTTAGAATTAATGCTTTATAGGCTAATGCCAGTTGAGAATAGTTCTCTTTTTCTGTTTTGGCTTTCTGTAACCAAGCCTGCGCATATATTTTTGATTTAAACGGGTTATTCAGATTTGAGCTGAATCCATTGCTCAAATATTCGAAATCTTTAGACGTAAGTGTGTCACTACTCTTGACTGGTAGCTGTGCAACTGCACAATATGATATTAGCAATACTACTGAAAGTAAGTTTCTTTTTTTAATCATTTAATGGACTGGAAAAATCGCTAATTAAAAAATTGCGATGGTGACAAATTGCGAATAAATGTAAAAAAATAATCTAACAAAGCGTATTCAAAATGGCAATTTTCTTGGGAATATACTGACTGCTTTATAAGTCGCTGAAAGGTTGTTGTTTAATCAAAATTTAGGTGTGTGTCATTCGGGAATGACACTATTTTATATTCCCGAATGATGCAACAGTTGGCTTGTGGGGCTCTAAGCACCCCATTAGTTTTGCCCTTGAATTCAAATGGATTTGTTATGAGCAAAGCCAAAAAACACTGTTCAAATTACCCCGGGCGAAATGAACTGATGAAAAAAAGTAATCAGTAACATTTAAACATTAACAACCATGAAAAAAATATATTCATGCCTACTTATTTTGACTTTTTTTACTTCCTGTACCGATGATTCGAGTACACATCAGGAAGTTGATACAAACGCTAATGCAAACAGGGCAATCAATGAGCTATTACCCTTAAATAGTGCTAATCCTTATGACGCTGTTGGGCAGCTTCATGATGACCTATTTGAAACGTATTATGCCAATGAGAACCTTCCGGGTGATATTTCCGGAATTATCAATAGGGTTGAATCTATCGCAAATTCAAATAGCGTCTTTGTTGCTATGAAGGATGCCAATTACCAGGCAGTTTCCCAACAACGTGTTCAATATATTACAGAGCACGTAGCTACCAGTGTTGCTGATGTAATCTGGAATAGTTCTATGACACCTGCTGCCAAATTGAGTCTGACTGATTTTATTGATTCCCTTATTGTTCTTTTTCCAACTGAACTTAATGGGGATGTTCTAAGTGATTTTGTAATAAAATATGAGGATGCAGTAATTGCCAATCCTGTATTTACAACCAATGATAAAAGAATCATGTTAATTACCACTTCAATTGCGCGACACTCTACTTATATGGCACGAAAGAAACCCAAAAAGAATACTGATCCCGATTGGATAATATTTGTCGGTAATATTATTGCCTCAACAGAAGGTGCAGAAGATGGTTCTGCTAAAGCAGTAACGATGGCACTTGTTACGGGAATAGTACAGAATAAATAGGAAATTTATAGAGCAAGGTATAAGTTATGCTGAGAAATACCACCCTGTCTTAGCAAAGCTTAGCCACCCCTCCTAAATTGGGAGGGGGCTTTATTTTTTTTAAAATTATTAATTTTCATCGGCATCATCCATCCTTAGAATTAGTTTTTCCTTTAGTGTATTTAGAAATTTTGTTCTTTCGGATTTTCTGGCACGGATTTCAAGGAATGTGCGGTTGAATTGCCCCAAATCGACCTCAAAGGCTTCTTCAAAAAATGTTGTTATTTCTTTAAGTTCTGAAGCGCCGTTATTGAAAACACCTTCAGTGTGCAAGGCATAGATAAGTTCTACTAACGCTACTTTTGAGCCGGTCCATTTTTGTGTTTTGAGAAAAGGCATAGCAGTTGCGTTTGAGACTTCTTTATTTTCTAATTTTGAAATCTCCGTTTCCAAATAGATTTTTATGGTATCGTTGGCCAAGATTCTTGCTACTTTGTAATCGTGTGACGTAGAGAACCGATGGTCTGCCTGAAAGTAAAAGCTATCGAGTGTGTGCCGGACATCGTGTTTGCCACGAATGAAATATTTATGATCCAGGTTCCGGTTCCCGGTGCGATAGTATCTGTAAAATTCTAAATTTTCGGTGAAATAGCTTTCCAGTTTTGTTAACTCGGCATTGTAGTATTTGCGGATTGCTTTTTTGGAACCAAAGGGTTTGTTGGTTTCTATATTATAGATGTCATTGTAATAAATGAGTTTAGCTGCAAACTGTGGTTTTATATTCCGGAAAAAATCAATTTCTTCGAATTTGTTTTCGAATTGGTGGTTTAGAAACGTTGTTTTTAATTTTTCTAAAACTGTAATTAGTCTTTTTATAGCTTGCTCAGCATATTGGATTGGTTGTTCGGTTTCGGAATGGATGACTTTTAAGTGATGCTCTAATTCAGATAGTAAGGGTTCAGAAAACAATTTCATTTGCGCCTTTTTTGGGATTTGATTGAGAGCAAATCTATTGGAGTGTACTATTGGTTGCAAATGGTGTGGTGTTGGATTCCCGAATGGAATAGTGTAATTCCCGAATTGCAAAGTAATTTTTAAGTACTTATTTTTCTTTTGGCTTGACCCAAAAGAAACAAAAGGTCAAGGCTATGAATCTTCAGCGGTCAAATTAATTCTTGAATTCTAAATGAAAAGAACTCGGCAAAGCCTCAAACAGCTTTTCATTTTACGAATTCTTCGAATATTTGACACTCGCTTCCAGATTCTAATGCCGTTTTAAAACTACACTAATTTATGATGTCGATATTTTTTGAGATTTTTCTTTTTATACTATTTGTTTTTCTGTTTTTCAGGGAGGTTCGGCTTGAACATAAACGGTTTCTTGAAGCTGACCGATTAGCTGATGAACATATACTAAGAGAAGTTGAACGGTTTTTGAAAAAGGTTAACAGTATGCATTAAAATATCTTATGTTGCAGGCTCACGGTTAATTTTCCAAACGATTTTTTCCAGTCTTTGGCTTACTGCTTTTAAACTAGCCAAAATCAGTTCTTCTGAAGGTAGCTCACCATACACCAAATCGCTGAAAGTTGTGTTGTAGGTATTGCGCATCTGAGCCCAAGTGTTTTCGATGTCGGCATAGATTATGGCTTTACGGGGATGGTTATCGAGCCATCCGTTGTTGTTCTTAAAACTTATTACATCGTCATTGGCTACAATCAGCAGTAAATCCTCAAACCCAGGAGAATTGAAAAAATCATTTATCTCAACATTTTGAAGCAGTTTATGTATGTCGTATACATGCCTTATTTTATTATTTAAATCAGTAATAGGATCCTCTGTAAATGAAAACCGCATCAGACTCATTATTTTTTCGCAGAGTGTACGCTCTAAGCTTAGTACCTGCACCTCGAACGGATGTAGCCCATATTCCTCAATCAGCGCTTCCTGACCATTTGCCTTCATCATTTCGGACACGAACGATGTAACTGTGGCTGTAGTGTAAGGTTCGAAGCTTCCGAGCCAAGTTGATTCTACAATAATGATATCCCGAACCTGACCAAACTGACCTTCAAAAGTTTTAGCATATGTATGGGCTGTTTTGCGTATCATTCCCATTTTATTTGTTATGCCTTCAGCTTCAACTTCGGGCAAAACTTCGGCTACCACATTTGATATCTTTTTTATTTTGGCTTTTAGCTGATTACCTGTTTCTGCTTCATTCCTTAGTATTACCATATCAATATCTTCCGAAAAGCGCTCGATAATATTGTAACATTTGGATAATGCCGTACCACCTTTAAATACAGCTTCCTTTCCTATATCGGATGTAAATATCCTATTTAGCGCGAGTGTAACCCAATAATCTTTTTCGACATATATTTCCGGAATTCCTTTTTGCTGTGCTGTGGCTGTTATGGCATCCCGGTACAGTTCTTTATTTTCGTGTAATTTCATAGTATGTTCCAATTATTGGCGTTGGGTAAAATATCTGTATTTATCTTATATTCGTATTGTGACAGTGGATTGAGGCTTTCCTTTAATAACCCGATTTGATTGGCTGCCATAAAATTTTCAATCAAAGCCCCTAAGATTGCCCTAACCCTAGGTGGGTATTTTAACGCGTATTTTATCATCCGGATTATATCTTTATCCTCTAAATTCCTAATCCTATCTGCCAGAATCAACAACCCTGATTTTTTATCGAGATCAGGAATCTGCTTAAAATCTTTCAGGGCATCGAGGATTTCCAAAAGGTAATAATTTTTATCGTTGACATCTATATAACTTTTGACCGGTTTGCCTTTCAGGGTTCCGACAGAAGCAAAAATACGTTTATCGCGACTGGCAATTTTGATTACTTTAGGCACCTGCGTTGTCAGCCCGAGCCTGTTGTAAAGGCTTAAACCTGTTATGTATGCAATCCTTTTGTCGTTTTCGAACAGGTAGTTTTTTAAAAGATCTTCTTCCCTTGGCTTTATTTCGCCGAAAACCGTTTGCCTTGGCTTATAGAATACTCCTGTAGAAACACGCTTCAAGACTCCTTTTTTAATTAAACGCTCCAATGATTTTGCAGTAGCAGCGTATTCATCAGGCCTGACCGAAAGTGCCTGATAGGTGAATGTATCACCTACAGGCAGTTTGTTGATTTTATCCTCTATTTTTTTTGAAACACTCATGCTTAATCAATTATGGAGTCAAAGATACATTTATTTTTTAAATTTGTCAAGTAAACGAAGCAAAATACTTGACAAAATATTTAAATTATTATTGTTTTACAGCTTGTTAGTGTAACAGTATTGACTAGACTAACTTGACTTTGTCGAAAAAAAAGACTAACTTTACAGCACTTTATTAAAGTAATAAAGTGCATGCGCGATAGCACCGTTGTTACAACGGTGCTATCAGTTTTATAGTGACAGCAACACTACGTAGTTTGTAGTAAATGGCAAATGAATTTTGATTTAGATTATGGCTCACAGTAATGGCTACCCCTACACGTTAGGCAAATGCTTCTTGTGTAAGTAAGATTGACTTCATTTCTTTTTTTTCTTAATTCATTCTATTCTTAATAGCTTGCTCTGGTGTTAGACCTACTTCATTTTTATATGCGCCAATTAATGCCCATCCATTGATATTCAAGTTTTGTGTTTCAATGTAATCGGAATTTAAATTTGTGAAGTAAGCAATATGAAGCTTTTCATCTGCAAAATTCCCTATGACGTAGGCAGGATTGGCAATATTATTTGAACTATCACAAAAATATACTTTATCACCAATCCCAACACTAATGTTTTGACGGCATTTTATTTCTTGTGGATAAACATTTTTTACACGATGACGTCCCTCATTAACTAAATCTGAAATCAATGGATTAAATTTAATTGTCTGTACATGTTTTCCACTATCAAGAATACTTTTAATAGCAACTTTTATATCAGCTACTTTGTATTTTTGATTAGAAATAATGTTGCTGAGTAATTTGAATTCACTTGCTATATATTTTAATGTGCTTTTCTCGTCGTATACAGCCCAATTTTTAGATTTAATAGTATCAATCATTTTAAATGCATCTTTATCGGTATATTCCATATCATGAAATATTAAAGCTTTACTGTGTGTCCAATAAATTTTATTATTATTGAAAAAATTATAAATCTCGAACTTTACAAAAGAAAAGTTTTTTGATAGAAATTTTTCTGCTTCATTTTTTAGTTGTTCAGTTACCATATTAGCCTATTTTATTAGTTAAGGTTAAAAGCGATGTATATTTGTAGGAAAGAAAACAATGTTGTTTTGTAACTTTACGAAGTTAAAAATAAATTAAACCTATTTTCCACTCGCTAAAAGTTGTTTTTAACATATTTATCAGTATAGATAACCTGACTTTCAAAATAATATGGCAGAAGGCAAAAAGGTAACTGAAATAAGAAAAGTTGCTACCTCCAAACAAACTGGTGGTGGGGGGTTTGTTTTTGAAGACAAGGCATCAGCTTGGTTTATATCTCATTTTTTATCTGACAGAACCCCTTTCACACATGAAATAGGCAAGATTAAAAAAATTGAATACCAAATAAGGCCAGAGGGATGGTTATTTGACGACTTATTGTTGGCTACGGAAGATAGCAATAAAGATATACATAGAATTGCCATATCAAGCAAAAGCAATGTGCAAATCAATACCAAAGGACCGAACAACGAATTGTTAAGAGATATCTGGAATCAATATTTAAATATTGATTCAACTGTTTTTAATAAAGATTTCGATTATCTGTGTATAGCAAATTCAAAATTACCACAAGGAATTTCCAAGGATTTAAACACTTTGATTAGGTTTTCACAAAGCCAAGATGCCGCAACACTTCATCAAAGAATCAATCAAGCAGATCAGACATTTTCACAAAGCCTCAAAAAAATATACAAGGGATTTTATTGCCCAGACGAGATAGCGAAAGCTAATAATGTAGATGAAAGCGAAACGGCAAAAGTCATTAGCAGGCTTTTATTGCTTGAACTTGATTTTGAGAATGCAATTTCCAATGATGAAAAGCAGATCATTACTATTTGCACTGACTGTTTAGCTGCTCCCGATGGTAACCTTGAACAACTATTATATAAAATTTTATGTTCTTTCAGAGGAGAATTGGCACCAACATCAGGTTTTTTAGACTATCAAAAATTAATTGATAAGCTTAAAAACCATTTTCAACTAAAAGGTTACACCAATCACTTTCACGACTGGAATAAAATTATTGCCAAAAGCACATCAAGGATTAACTCCATTCAAGACAAGATAGGTAATAAAGTTACGTTGTCTAACGCTACGGAATTGGACAAAATTGAAGATCTTTTAAAAGAGCACCAAACTGTTTTTATTTTGGGTAAGTCAGGTTATGGAAAATCTGTTTTGGCAAAAAAATATATTCAGCAAAAGCTTTCAAAAGATGACAAATTTATTTGGATTGATGCTCAAACGCTTCAGCAGGGAAGTGTGGAAAGCTTTTTTGGGATTCTGCATGGTATACCTGATTTACTCAATAAGATACAGCAGACCGGCTATCTATTTATTGACGGCATAGATCGATTTTTTAAAGAAGCTGAATTGAATCTACTATATCCTGTGCTCTCTGTTGCCGGTAATCCATCATCTTCATGGAAAATTATTTTTACCTGCCAGACTGATGATTTCAATGATGTATTGGAAAGGCTATATAGAATAAATATAACCTTAAATTCTATATCATTTAAGGTGGATAAAGATGCATACACCAATATATCCGAATTAAAGTCCCATTTTCCAAAGCTGATGGAATTGTTCAAGCATGCACATTTGCGACCAATCCTGAATAATTTAAAATACCTGGATTTACTGGCCTATAATTTAACGCAGAATAGTACTATCTCAGAATCTGATTTTATTGGAGAATCTACTATTATCGATTGGATATGGAAGGAAGAAATTGAATCTAAAGGTGCTGCATCCTCAAGGTTTGTAAAAGAATTTTCTGAAAAGCAGGCTGAAAATCTTTCAGTAGGAATCGCCTCGTCAGAGTTTAGCATTGCAGATTCAGGCCCGGTGGATACGCTAAAACAAAGTAAAGTTTTTATTGAGAATGAGGATAAGCTTTACCTGACACACGATTTATTTGGTGATTGGGCAAGATATAAACTAATAAGGGGTAATAATACCAATGTAAATGGTTATCTGCAGACAAAGGAACTTTTATCACCATTGTGGTGCAAGGCAATTCGCTTGTATGGGATTTACCTACTTGATCAAAAAAACGATGCATCAGAATGGATTAAATTATTCAGAACGTTAGGCAGCGTAGATGCCAAAGAAAAAATCATCCAGGATTTACTTCTTGAGTCAATTATATTTTCCGCATCGACTTCTGTACATCTTATTGCCCTTTGGGAGTTTTTCCTACTCAATAATGGTGAACTATTAAAAAGGTTTTTGGAGCTATTTTTAATAAAAGCTACGCTACCCAATCAGAATGTATTGAAACGAGCTAAAGAATTGGGCATTACCATTGCGCAAGCGTCTACTTTCCACAGAACACCAAACCATCTTTATTGGGGTGAGGTTTTACAATTTTTATATTTATACAAATCTGAAGTCATAACTTTAGTGGGACGAGAAGCTGCGGAAATTACTAAAATATGGCTTGAATATACCCCAACAGTTTTCCCCTATCGAGAGGAATGTGCTGAAATGGCTGTGGAAAATGCTAAGAGAATGTTTGAGCTTAAGTTCAATAGTGGCGGTTATCTGCATGGCGATGCTGATGAATTGATTTATAAAGTTCTGCTTTTGGCAGTTAATGAATTACCTACAGAGGTTCTTGATTTATCATTAAAATTATGCAAACGTATTAAAGTTGACCGACAAGAAGCACAAAAAGAATATTTGAGCGATGATGAGCCGCCTTCCATTTTTAAAGGGTTCAAAATAAGAGATGCGATTCAATGGCTTGATGGACCTTACGAGAGCCCAGATAGCGCTTTTGAGAAAATCTGTACTGAAGACAATGCACTAAATCCTGTCATAGATTCTTACCCTGAAACAGCGAAAGAAATTTTACTTGCATTGTTTATTGATGCACCTAAGGAACTTTCTTTTGGATATGACCACAATTATGATTTAGACATCAACGAACCACATGGATGGTTTCCGCCTTTTTATACAAGAGGACCATTTTTGTATTTTTTAAATAGGCAACCAAAATTTGGTGTAGATTTTATCGTTACACTGATCAATTTTGCGACCCAGCAATGGACAAACCGATTTACCCATAAACAGAAAGAAGTTCCAAAAACGATTATAAATATTGATGGTATTGACCATGAATATATTGGTGATTCAAGGGTATATTTTTGGTTTAGGGATTCGACCGGTGTTCCGCACAGCATTGTCAGTGCGTTAATGGCTTTGGAAAAATTCCTTATCGACCAAATTGATGCACAACAGCCAATCTCAGATTACATTGAATTACTATTAGAAAAGGGAAATTCACTGGCTTACCTTGGCATCTTAATTTCGATTGGAAAATATCGTCCGACCTTATTCCTTAAAGAATTGAAACCCTTATTACAGGAATTTGCTCTTTATGAATTGGAAAAATCCCTTCACTATGGAGGGCACGGTGTTGAAGGACATCAAATGATAGGATCGTATACTTTGGGTGAGACTACATGGAATTTGGCGAAGGAATGGCATGAAATGCCACACCGAAAAACCTCTATTCAAAGCGTTTCACTTCCATTATATATGAATAACAAGGATTTGAGAGATTATTATATTCCGATAGTTGCGTCGTGGAAAATTTTACTTGACCAAATTGAGGCAGGAGAATCAACCAACGTTTATTTAAATAACTTAATAAACTATTATAATATTAATAATTATGCAGTTTTAGAGCATGAGGGACAGCATTATTTGCAATACCAGGAACCTGAAGAATTAACGAAAAAGTATAAAGAAGCCCGTGAAGATATAGCTGATAATAATGATATGTTTATATTTCCTTTTCAGTGTTTTCAGGAGCTTGAACAGGGAAAAGAACATACACATGAAGAATGCGATGGATTATGGGCAAAAGTTCAAAATTTTTCCCATTTGGATGATGAAGATCCGTATTCTCAAATGTATGGCAAGTACCAGTCAGTCTTGGGTGGGGCTGCTATTTTAATTTCGAATAGGGAATGGATTGCTGCACATCCTGTATCATTAAAGTGGATTGAGGATTATATTGAAATTGTGTTAACTAATTTTTCAGTTAAAAGGCATGATATTATGCAAGCTGATTTAGGACATTCCTGGCAGGCATTTACAGCAAGGATTTTGGCCCTTCTTTGGAGTAATGATGTTGATAATAAAACTTATAGAAAACAGCTTGGGATATTAATGTTTAAATCATCATATGCCACTTTAGAACTCTTATTTACATCAATATCAAAACACCTTAAATGGAGCAGCGAGGATTTTATACAAGTTCAAAATCTCGCCATATTATGGAGTTTGGCATTGGATAAAGATAATAGTAAAGATTACTCTAAAGCAACCACTGGCAAGATAGGAAAAGAGTTTAAAGGCTTTAATCTTAATAAACATGCCGATGCACTTTTGAATGATTTTATTGATGATAAAATAAGCAGAGTATTAATTGACTGGTCACAACTAAGACTTACTTTACCCAAAAGAAAAAGAAGGAACTATGGATATGACACAGATGCCGGAACCGGGAATGAACCCGGCATTGACATGGAAATGATTAAGCATGTTTTTGGCTCCCTTCCAAGACTCAACACCGTTGATAATGAAGAACGTGAATATGTACTGTTGTTTTGGAAACAGATTGTAAATCAAATCATTTTCGAGTTGGGAGAAGTCACTACTGTTCTGCAGGAAAGAAGGGATTCACCGAGCGGATTCCATTTTTGGGCTATGGATCGTATAGCTGAAGAGTTATCTGAAATTAAACCGGAAGATAGTTTGCAACCTGAAACTTATTGGAAGCCTGTTTTTGATTATGGGTATTCTGCCGGAAGTTGGATAGATTATTTTTGCATGCGGTTTTTTACTTTCAACATTGCAAAAAAAGAAAACCACTCTGCTTTTTTTGAAGAATGGCTTAAGATGATTGCTAACGCATACTCCAGCGATACGTGGAGGATCAAAGGAAGATATGACAGGAAAGAAATATGGGAAGCATTGATGGGTTTAACGGATGTCATTCTAACCTATTGGAAAAATGACGATTATTTGGATTTCTTTAAAAAAGTAGCTCCGGAAAATATCAAATGGGCACAAAAACACTTTGGCAATCAAGATATTGTTGGGAATATAATCTATATCCTAAAAACAAAGCCAGGCCTTACAGTAATTAAAGACGCACTACAAATAATAAACAGCTACCTGATTTTAAGAAAGGCCGCAGACCAATTAGAAACGCCTAAAGGTTTGGTACGAGTGGATTTTAAATATGAAGATTCATTGGCCACAGCCTCTAGTTTTCTTTGGGAAAACCACAAAGAAATGATAAATAGCGATGGCACTATTTTAAAGAATTTTAAAGAAATTGTGACGTTCCTTGTTGTCAGACAAAATGCCATAGGTCTTGAGTTACAAGACAGGTTATTGTCATAAGTTATTCACTATTTGATGACTGCTCAAAGCGATTAAAGAAATTGTTCGTGATTGATAATAATTTCAAATTGATTTATTTTTAATTAGGTTTTGTAAATCATCTAAGATTTTAATCTTAACCTGTCCTGTTAATTCATCTTTGATATAGTAGATTAAATGCATCTTATCAAGTTTGAAGAGAACTTTATAACTATACTCCATATCTAATTTGATGATTTCATGGTAAATTCGACTCCAGTCTTTTAGATAATATATTGCTTTAAGAAAATTCATTTCGTCTTTATTGAGTTCGTTCCATAATTGATTTTTAAAACTTAATCTCATCCAAACAATTTTGGTTTCCATATCATTAAGCTTGGTGCAAAATTCTTTAGCGTTTGCCCTGCAAGCGGAACAAAAGAAATAATAATAGAGGTTTTCTAAAACTTGCTTTGCTCTAGTTCGATTTTCAACAGCAGTTGTGTTTTCATCGCCACACGCTATACAAGAGCCAAAATCTATGTAGGTGTTACTATTAGGTGCAATTGTGGTAATTTCCTTTGTGCTTAAATCAAATTTTTTAGCCAATTCTTCGACACGAAAGGTAAATTTTCCATCAACATTTTGCCAATATGTTTCTGAAATCTGCTGTGATAGCGTTGAAGGATAAGAATTTTTATTAGTATTTATCTTTGGTTGTTTCATAATAACAATGCCTTAATTTAATTAATCGAATGTAAAGCCCTCGGGAAAAACCCAACCTATAAATTCAACTTCATTGTAAAAGTTCATTATTACTGCAAATGTGCCGTGTGCATCCAGAAATTTATAACTGAACACTTCCGGGTTCCTAAAGTAGCCTTGTGTGAAAAGTTGTGGATGAACATCTTCTAGCAAGTATTCAACAATAGCAGGATTATTTAAAACTTCTCTATGAATGAATTTTGTAACGCTCTGAATAATTCCTTTTGCTGGTCTTTCTTTATGGTAGAAATAAATTCCACGAATAATCTTCTCGATGAAAAGCTGAGATTCATTATGATCAAGTTCCAACACAAGGTTTCTTTTACCGTTTATTTTTACAACAGAACTTTTTTTGTTTAATTCTTCTACAAAATTCTCTTTTTCCTTTCTGTCTAAACCTCGGACAACTCTATCATTAAAATCATTAACTGCAATTTCATTGGTTCCAAACATTTTAATGAAAATTTGAAATTTTTCGTCTAAAGAAGAGTATTTATTATTATGTTCAACACAGGAAGGAACTGTCACTAGGTTTTCTCTATACCCTTTAGGAAAAAAGGTGAAAGGAGGCACATGTTCTTTTTTTTGAGTTTCGGATGTTAACTCAATACCACACCAATAGCATATTTTTGGTAAATTATTTTTCATAAATCGTCTATGATATTATTCAGATGGATTTTAAGTGATTCAGGAATTAAGCAACAAAGTTTACTTTACTAATGCCTTTGCAAAGAGGTCATTGAATCCTTCATTATATATAATTTGAGACCATTCTTTCCTATTGTAATAATTCCTGATAATCTGGAAAATACAGTCAAAATATTTTTCATAAACATCAGAATGAATCTCACTGTTGCATTTAGTTTGTAAATAAAGTAAAGTAGCAGCATTTAGGTTTATGTTTAACAGCATCACTAGGTCTAAACTGTCCCTATTGGATTGTTCAGGGTAGTATAATGGATTTTCTTCGCCAAGTAATTTATCTTTCCATCTTTGGTAGACTCCACAAAACCACTCTTCAAATCTAAAAGGTATTGCCACTAACTCTTCAGGTTTCTCTTCTACAAGTACTCTAAATTGACTATTTTCAAATTGGCTAAATGTAGGGTCAATTATAGTATTCAAATCATCATATAATTGGAGCCAAAAATGAGGAGTGCCATTTTTTGGAGAAAGTTCATTTTGATAGCTACCACTGATTATTTGGTTTTCGTATCCTAAATTTCCAAGATATAATGATAAAGGATAACTAACAGTAAAACACATTTTATCTGGCAGATTTGTTCCTAATGTGCTATGAGTAAAATCTGTTGCTAACTTGTGTATTTCGAGTAATTGTTCTTTTGAATACTGGCTCATAATTAAAGGAAATTATTATTGCTTGCTACAGAAATGTTTATCGTCAGGAAAGCACCAATGGGGAATAGGTAGTTCAATATTTTCTACTAATTCAATTTGGCCCTGAAAAGTTAGTTCTTTTGGACCATACATTAAATCAAGTTTTGCTTCCATAACAAAAAAGTCGCCAAAGATGCTGTCGCATTTATAGCAACCAAATGACATATAAGACTTGTTGACTGTTTTACTATGTCGCATTTTAATTTGCCCAAGCTTTAAATTTAAACCTTCATTGTTTTCTACATATTTTTGCGCAAGTTCGATTATTTCAGGTCTGTATTCCATATTGTTTGATTCCCATATTGCTTCATCAGGCTCTATCTTTGCATTGCAAGCTGAATAAAAAGGGCTATCTACAAAAAATAAATGATTTAATTCTTGGCATTTCCAACATGACATATCATAAAATACGAGATTGACAACTTGTTTCTTTTTTGTTTTTGCCACAGGTTTAAATTGAATATTATCTGCAATGAAATTCTCCAGGAATGTCTGTAAATCAACTTTACGACGGTCTCCCAGATTGACAATTAAGTTGGATTCTTGATTTTCCTGAACATAAAATATAGGAAGGTCTGGCCGTTCCTCAATTAATTTAGGAACCGGATTTTCAAACAACCAACAACCAATTACTCCATCACGGATATATTTTGCCTGTCTTTCAAGAGTTCTCGCCAATGACTGCGGACTTAGCTGTATCTCAAATGCAATTGGCTTGCCATTATTTGGAATATATACATCAGCTCTCCAATCTTGGCCCCTGTATTCCTGAATTGCTTCAATACCAATATTCCGGCATGCTGAAACAATTTCCTTTTGTATGTTTTCATGCTTAGTCATGTAATAATTCTTAATTATTTTGGTCAATAGTTAAATTATAAATCCTATATACTTCCTCTACCAAGGCTGGTAACTCAATTTCCTGACTTAAGGAGATATATTTAAAATCACTCACCACATAGGCCTTAAAAAGGTGCATTATTGTACTTATTTGCGCTGAATTTTGGAAAACTGTTTTGGGATAAATAACGCCTGCGACAGGCTGATTTAAAAATTTATCGAGGTTTTCATCAAAGTGTTCTACATGATTCCTGAATTTTCGATCAGCCAAAATGTTATCATTATCTATAGAAAACAGTTCCCGCAATTTTTCTCCCCTCAATTGATGGATTTTACTTTTGACAGGATTTCTATTGTCTTTGGTTGGAAAAAAATACCGTGAAATGATTCCGGCCTGATTCACAATGTTTTCTGCTAAATCAATCAACATTAAATGATGCTCGTCATAGGCTTCCTGATTTGTTACAATATGATTAATATCTTCCCAACTGGCAATGGACGAAGCAGCTGCAGTCTTTATGCACTCAAAGTAAAAAATTTGATATACAGGATAAATTTTCCAATCCTCATATCCTTCTATTAATTTCCAATTATGATTTTCGTTCATCGAATTTTAAAATTAATATTCTTAAAAGAAACATATACAAACATTTTTAAATGCCACAAATATCATTGAAATCGTCTATTTTTTTCTCACAGAATGTATATAACCTAAACCATTCCTCCCGCGACAAAATTTCTTGCTTTGATGCCTTGTGAAAAATAGGCTGTAAATCTAAATCTTCGTAATCAAAATATGTGCTGTTAAATATTAGATGCGGCGCTTCCTTCATAAATTTTTCAACATCAACAGGATCTCGTTGTTGACCTAGTCCGGTGGCTTCACGAAACTTTTTGCCGTAGAAAATCTTATCTACTATAAAACGGTTAAAATTATTTCTTTCCAACATAATCTCCATATCAAGAGCTACTATTTCTTCCTGAATTAATTCTTCCATCTTTGCCTCATTTGGAAGATTTGCAGCACTTAATATGTCTTCTATATTGATATCTTCAGTTTTTAGTGGTCCATGCTTTAAAACATAACTTCTTACTAAAAGGTAGAAAGCAAATCCACGATCAAAATTTAAAAGCATTTTCTTTGCCCGTTTAGTCCATTCTGCAGACTGATCAATTTCTGCAGGAAAAGAGAGGCTGTCAAAGAGTTTAGAAGGAATGTTTAAGGCAATTTTAGCAAAAGCAGATGATACCTTATAACCCATCATAGGATCATTGATCTCAAGGTATACCGAAACCAGATGCACTGCAGCTGAATATAACGTCAATTCAGGGTGGTATAATTTGTCTTCAAATTTTTTTGAAAGGGCCTTGATCTGTATTTCTTTGTATGGTGATTCTAGCTTAAGAATTTCGACCAGTTGAAAAGAATATTCTGCATGTGTAGCTGTGGTTTCAAGTAGAGAGGCAACACTTATTGGGGCCCGGCTAATTTTATCATTTGTATTTGATGCAAATGATAAAAAAGGGATAGGCCAATCTTCATTGATGTAACCGTTGTTATCAAACCTTAAACCACTGGTAATTTGAAATTTCCAGCGGTTTTGATAATCTCCCACAATATGATTGTACTTGATGGTGTAATAATCTAAATGATAATCCCTTTTAAAATTTAATGTTAGTGCGCGATGTTTATAAAATTTATATTCATCATTTTTCAATACTGCATCAAAGGATTCATATATCTTGAAAATACATTTTGCACCCCACAACGTACTTACGTGATCAATGTAGTGCTGGTATTCATGTACAAATACACTGAACCGGTTTCGGTCTAGTGCAGGATTTGATAAAGCCTTCGCAAAATCTGCGTCATCTGCATATTGATCCAGATAAATATAATTGCCAAGTGGGTGAAAATATCCTAATGTGTCAACACTTGGAAAAACTTTCCACTTTGCCACTTTTTTACGAAATTTTGGTTTCATAGTTTTTCGATTTTAGAAACTACTGCAATAATCTGCACTGTCAGGTTTAAACTATACTTTATGTCCTTATTCTGGATTTTTATAATCAGCTTTTTAAGGAAGATTTCGAATTTGTACCATTCCTAATTACTAAAAATTCCGATAACGGCTCATGGCCTGTTGAAGTGTTACGGCAAAAGTAATAAATCGCTCTGTCCAGTTACTTTTTTTAATCCTTCCGTTGTAGCATCAATTAATGCCAAACAATTCAAATATGTCTTGGGTGTAACGACCATTTCTTTTTCAAATGTATTAATTACTATTGTCAAATTATTATCTCCAGACTTATATTCAATTATTCCATTTTCATCATCTTCACGTAACTTCCCTCCAATTGATTCCTCAAGATTTTCAAATTTTTCGACCAAATCATCAAAGTCTACTTTACCATCTATTGGTATCACAACCTCATTAGGTTGCACCGGAAAAATTTCGTAGAAATTTAAAGGTAAATCTGTTCTTGGTACTCTTATAATTAATCTCCTTGTTGTCACTGCCTGCGCTGGATTTTTTTGATGCTGCCTTATATCAATGTAATATCTAAAAATACTATTCTCGATTGAAGCACCAATTTCATCAACTTCCTTTATTATATCTTTCCTCTTTAAATTTAAAATTGTTTTACACTCATCATATATTTGCTGTATCTCCTCTTTAATTTCTTCAAATGAAATATTTTGCACATAACTTTTTGTTGAGTAAGTTATTGAAGTTGGCACAAAATGCCCTTTCTTAAATCCCGGTAAATCTTTAATGTTTTGAATTTCGGTTTTCCTTAATTCTATGTCATGAAATTTCAATTTCAATTGCGGAAACTCTACAGCAGTAACTTGCTCAGGTGCATTAAGTTTTTTAATGATTTTTGTATTTGAAGACGAAATTTTAGAAAACGGCGTTTGTGTCCCCTTAATTGTGGTCTCTTGAGTAATAAATTTTGGGATGGCCTTCCTTAAATAATTTTGAAGGGATGAATCTGTTATGAAAATATCTTTAAATATAGATTCAGGGACATTGCCCTTAAGACATTCTATAACATGCCAAGTCCAAATGCCATGTTTTAATTTATCACTAGGATAAGATTTTTCACCAGGAGAGCATGAACAAAACAGGGAGTTTGAATTTGAAGAATTACTAAATTCTTCAAATTCAGCAGTGGTCATACTGGCGATTAAATCTCGACTTGATAAATTGTCACTTAAATGAACGGAGCAAGAATCTATAAATAAAAGACTGTTATCACACTCGGATTTAACAAGCGGATTTAGAAGTACATCCTGAATAGAAACAGTAGTGCCAAATAAATTGTTTTTGTGTGTGTCCCAAACTGTGAGCCTATTATTATCATTACTGTGAAAACCATGTCCAGCATAATAGAATATAAATTTATTTTCGGCAGTTAATTGTCTTATAAAATAAGGGAGCTCTTCTTCTAACGCGGTTTTAGTTGCCTTTTCATTCGTCCAAACAATTATGTTTTCTTCTTTCGCTCCAAATTCATTTATCAATAACTTCTTGAATTCCTTGGCATCATTTTCTGCGTACAGCACGCTTGAGATATCCGAATATCTGTATGTTTCGATTGCTATAATAACTGCAAAAATATTATTGTCTTCGGGAGTTATCTTCATTTTTGTTTTATATAAAGGTTTCTGGCATAGCTGGAAACCAAGTGATAAGGTCAAAGATATATAACATTTTCATAAAGTGTATAACAAAAAGATCGCTCTTTGTCAGCTATCGTTTTTATAGATAATTTCCAATGAATTTTCAACAGGACCATCAATGTTAATATATCTAAAATCTCCTGGCATAAAAGTATCATGGTATTTCCTAACCAAGATAATTTCATCTTTATCTCGTGTTTTTAAGAATGACGTATAAGCAGGATCATCTGCAATTAAGATCACCTGTTTTAAATTGTCATTTACAATTTTTTCAAAAACTTCAAAACAAATAATTTCCTGTGTCCGCACATAGTAAACGTTGATAATGTAATTACCTAATTCAATAAAATCTGTATCGAATGAGAAACTATAAAAACTGTGGTATTTGGATATGTAGATTGTAAATTCGATATAAGTTTTATCGTTTTTTTCAATCGATTTGAAATGTCCAAAGTAAGGCAATAACATTTTTAAGAATACTGATATTTTTGCGGAATCGTTGTATTTATCAATACTTTCTATCTCACCTAATACAGCTTTTGCTTCTTGAATTTGTTGATTTAAAAATATTCCATCCGCGACAATACTAATACTTGGTTGATGCTGGTCAAACATTTTTAAAAGTTTTGAATAGGTATTTCTATATGATTTTGATGCCATATCCTTTGCTTCACTAATATTCCAGGCTTTGACAATTTCTAAATTTTTTAACTCATGAAATCCTTCTACCCAAATATTTTCGCCCGTCATATTTTTAATGTGTTCTGATATAATTTTACAACACAGTTCAGGATATTTTATAATTTGGACCTCCGCAAAGCGAATAATACTCCAGCCTTTACTCAAAAAATAATCATTTCTTTTTTGATCATCAACATGAATAGGTTTTTGACTTTTATAGGCATATGGTTCATCAATTTCTATATCGATATATAAGTTATGTTCATCATATCGAAGTATATAATCAGGTTGATAAGGATATATCTTACCATCATTTATAACAATATTTTTTAATATGTGATTTTTAAAATAACGTTGTAATTTATGTTCAAAAAAAATTTCTGAATAACCTGTTTTGTAATTGCTATAGTCAATCAAATTTTTATCTACGATATGTGTAGTAGGATAAAGAATGTGTGGGTACTCTTTCACAATTTTTGTTTTAAAATTACAGCAAATTATAAAATAATATTAAAGATGTTTAATTTTTAAAATATGTAAAAAATATATATGATGCCTCTCGGTATTTTACTGTTTTTTGTCGCCAGGATAACGCGGATCATTATTAGCAGAAGTTATGATATGTGAAATTGATTAATATTTAGTTATTACATACTTTTGTTGAATGAATATATCACAGGAAACACTAAACTATATTTTCGGAGGCACTATAATTACCGGAGTGGCTGCATTTATTGCAATTACTACCAATTTCTTAAATATCACAGATCGATTAAAAAAATGGAGAAGTGCGAGAAAAAAACAGAAATATAAAAAGTCATTCTATGAAGATCACCCTGATTTTAAATTTACACTAAATTTTATTTCGAATCCTCAACCCGGGAAATGTATTCTCCATACTACTTTATTAAATATTTCGAAAGAAATTAAATTTATCGAATCTTTAGAGTTTAAATTTGAAGACCCAAAGAATCCAACGAGGTTTGAGGCGTCTAATATAATTATGAATGGTGAGAAATGGCCAAAGCGCTTAGAGCATGGGGAACGGTTAGGGAGTTCGAATGATTTTTCTATGACTCTTCCTAATGTAGCGTTCCAATATTGGGGCAAAGGGTTTAAAGTATATTGCTCTTCCAAAACTACTACTGGAGATTTTCTACGTTCTAACACCGTTGATTTCGATAAACTTATGGAGTTTATGGAACCAATTAATGAAAATTACAAAAGCTTCGCAATTTCACTTTCAAAGAAAACAGGGGGCTCGCTGCGAGATATTGAGGTATCACTTTGGCAGTTGCAAATATTTAAGAGATTAACGGTTCATATTGCTAAGCAGCTCCAGCTTAATAATATTCCTATTGCTGAATATCTTATTATGAATCACGGACTAATTGCACAAGAAGATCATTGGTTTCATTGGTATAAAGACCTTGAACAAAGAAAAATACAGCCTGCAATTATTGAAGACTTTTTAAAGAGTTTACTTAAATAGTACCAATTATCTCTCTGTATATACAAATTGGGGCAGGTATCATTTCCTATTGGTCTCTACATTACGCTTTATATCACAAAAATGATTCGCGCACTAATGGTGGTTGAAACTTTTGAATACTCTTTCTAAGACAGATCTAACTCAGAAAAACGTTTGCAGAAAAGAGGATTGAGATTTAATCCGGCAAGTACCATTTAACCATTTCTTTAATAAAGTTAGGTGCAGTAGTGATAGATGGTCTAAACGTTATTTTATTTTCATCAATGGTGTCAATATGTAATACAATGTCCTTTATTGTTTCAGGTGGAAATCCGTACCGTAGTAATAGGATGTGTACTTGATTATTGGTGTTGTACCTAAATAGTTCAATAATTTTTTCTGCTCGAGGGTCTTCGTTTTTTTCACCGTAAATCTTGAATGCTGCTATAAATGTATCAGAGAGGGAGAAAGAAATTACCTGGTCCAAATAATCATATGTATCATACACAATGGAATCATAGCTTACATTTCGCTTAGGTGTTCCCCTATCATATAATCCATATACATTTAGGCTGCTATCAGGTAGTTTTTTCGCAGGTTGGGAAAAGGCTGCAAAGGCTTCGTTAGGATTGTCCCTGTTCGTAATTGAGCTATATCTAAGACCAACGATCTCACTGAAGGACCTTCCTTGTGCCGCATGAAAAAATATATCTATAGCTTGATTAAATACGTTTGTCTCACCGTCGTTAAGCACCCGTCCTAGTGAACCTTCATATATACTTTTAAGTGCAATCTTAGCATTATCACGATTGTTTTTATTTAAGGCACCCCCTATACTACGTCGCAGGTCATCTGGAAATCTGTAAAAGATGTCAAGAAACTGTTTAGCGGCAGACAATACTGCTGGAGCTGACAGACGTTCAACTTTTGAGTTTGGAATATTCTTATCATCATCAAAAGTATTATTGTTTATAGCGTCGATGAGTTCCTTATCATCTTCATCATGTTCTCCGCCCTTAGGATTCTCCAATACGGATTTCTCGTTTAAGGTAAATGTAGTCTTAATCCTTTGCGAAAATAACCTCGCATTAGTAGTATATACGTAGCCGTAGTCGAATATTTTATTTTCAGTTAAACGACCAGCTCTACCAATCAGGTTTTTAAACGCTAAAGCGCGTTCGTGCTCATTGCCTTCGAATTTATTATTTTCCAACCAGACAATATCAAAGGGCATATTGATGCCTTGAGCTAATGTACTGGTTGCAAAACATAGCGTAGAATGTTTACCGCGAATAAAATCCTCAATCAAAAATCTTACTTCAAGGGGAATGGATCCATGATGAATCACAACCCCTTTTTTAAGAAGATTTACCAGAAATGATACATGTCTTGTCTTATCTGCTCCAACCATATCGCTAATATGATCTATAATCTGAAGGGCATTATTATCGGTCACCTCCGGTAGACTCTCTACATACTCTTCAAAACCTTCTTTAAAATTACCTTTATAGATAGAATTTTTGGAAACATAGACCAGAATGGAATGTTGGCCTGACAGTGCGAAATTTTTAAAATCCCCGTCAAAGGAGATACTGTTCTTTTTCCAATGCCCATTATCTATATAGGGTGAAAAATAGTAATACTCATCTCCATTTAAAGCGATGCATAATTTACCGACCGCACCATGTTGATAGGAACGCCCAAATCCGTTTTCAATGGAAAGTTGGTGCTTTGAGAATTGGGCTTCGGGATTTTCAATGAAGGGATGAGCAAAAATGATTTTAGCGGTTGGAAAATGTTTTTTAACCCTCCGTACTGCAATATCAAATGTAATTCCTCTACTATTTTCTTCTGAGATCTGTGCTTCGTCGAAAAAGAAAGTCTGTATATTCAATTCGTTTTTAAACTTATATAGATCTTTAGAACGTTCGGGTGTAAGAACGAAAATACGACGTAGATTACGTTCATTATAAACCAGATCCACAAATGAAGAAATCATTACGTTTTTATTATTATCGAATTTCCTGCGCATAGAGTTCATATATTCTGCAATTAGAGCCCTAGAAGGGACCACTACTACAGCATCTCCGGTTCCTTCTGCGAGGAAATCGCGAATCGAATATGATTTTCCTGCACTCGTCGGCGCGGAAATTGATATGTATTGTTTATCGTCAATTGCCCTGCGAATGCTCGCCTGGACAGGGGTAAGCATGGCCCCGTGCTCCTCTAGATGCTCAAATCCAAATCCCTGCATCAAAAATGAATATAGATTGCTGGGATTTCCGACCTTATAAAAGAGCCCTAGCGCTGAAATTATCTTTTCTTCAAACTCTTCAAAAACTTCGGGATAAAATTCCTTGAAAAAGCTAAGGTTTTCCAATAGGCTTGAGTCCTTTGGTCCTTCACGATGTATTGTGTCGATAAGTTGGCTAAGATCTTTTGCCGGCTCTTGTGTGACTTTAATTGTATTAAGATTCATGGCTAACTCCTACGATATATATGTTTTTTGCAGTTTTTAGATTCTCGTACGTTTTGGAATGTTCCAACGCATTCTTAAGTACAATTAATGGATTTACAGCATTAATTGAGAATGCCAATATAACGCCAAAAAGATCGTTATCGAGGTTTGTTGCTGAAGCTTCACCAGCCAAGGGTCCTAAGTGAGGACCATCCATTAAATGCTTACGACCGGATATAAATCCGTCCGCCTGACCTCCAGCTCCTGAACTGTCACCAGAACTGCCGCTGTAAGGGGAAGAACTGTTAGAGAATTTTGCTTCTCCGAAATTTATAATTTCTTCGGTGCAAACAGTATGAAAATCAAAACCTTCATTTTGGGCAAGTTTGGGTTTCCACAACTCTGCAATTGGAAGGGATCGATGCCCGAATACAACTTCTAAAGCTTTTGATGACCCCATAGAGACCATAAGCTCGCCAAACTCGATAGCTACTTTATTATCAGTAGAAACAGTCGTTTTAAATACTTCAACGAGTGCTTCGGCTGTTTTTTGTGCGGTTGTTGCATAGGCACGTCTGGCCCTGTCATCTAATTTTGTAACCCAAGAGTTGTCACTAACGATTGTAGTTAGTTCGAGCGCTATTTTTCCCAAGTCAGAAATATTCGCATGACAGACAAAGATGTTTCCTGTATCTGAAACGCTGGTTACCTCAGAAAAAGTAGATCCCCAAGTATCTTCGCAAAAAATGCGACCATATGAAATTGTATCACTCATTACTACATATTAGTATTTAATTTTTGTTAAAATTACAAAAATTAACAAGTATTTAGTTAATTACATAAATAAGTATTTAAGGATGAAAGCAGAGATTGATCGGCTAGGTATTCAACATATTATGTGTGAACTTGAAAAATTCAACAAAGGAAAATGATATTACATAAAAAAGATGCCTTTCAGCATCTTCTTATAAGTGGTATTTGGCTTGAAAAAACAATTGAAATTTTGTTTTCTCAAATGTAAGGGAAAAATTAATTCCGACATTTTTTTGCTAATCACTAATATCTTTTAAAATATAACAAACACAGCATCTATCACTTACGTCTATTTCGCCAACTGTCATTGTGATTGATATTTTTTTTATGGTCGTAAATTTTACCACGAATATAAACACCAACTATTATAGCTGGAATCGCTATTAGGATTTCATACCATTGCATATTATGATTTTTAATGTTGCTCAAAATATGATTTGTACAATTGATGGACTATGTATTTCAGGAGTTATTGTTTGCTTTTTTGGAATAAAAAAAGATGCGATTATGCATCTTTTCTATAGTGGTATTTGAAATAATTATTTCTTATCTAAATCAAATTTGAAATCTAGTAGCTCTTTTGGATGAACTTCAAGCCCTTTAGCAACTTTTAAAAAAGTTCTTAATGTGATATTCGTTTTGCCTAATTCAATCTTATTAAAATCACTAGAATCTATTCCTGTACTAAACTCAAGGTGTTCTAATGTAAATTTTTTGACCTCTCTTATCTCCTTTACTTTTTTACCAAAATCTTTCAAGAAACGCTCTAGCTGCTCGCTCATAACTTTAATCTTTTATTAAAGCAATTTCCTATTATTTAACGCAAATGTTTTGGGGATATATCCCCAAATTAAAAATATTTATTATATTTGCTAAATCATTATAATTATGTAATGTAAATTTGCGATTCTTCAAGTATAATATTGAAGCATTCGCTTTGAATCTCGTTTCAGAAAACTGGTAATTTTTAACACACGAGAGGATAAGTCAGATGCTCACGTCTATTGGCGTGGGCTCACTTATTCGTGTGTAGGGTATACCAGTACCTCTGAAACGTTTAAGCTGAGTTCCGCGCCTTTTTTTATGGCTATAACCCAGCAGATTCTTTGCTGAATACTTCTTTTTCTTTATTGGGTCGAAATGTTAAGTTGCAAAGTTGCAGAATAACAAAGTTGCAAAGTCAAATTATTATTTACATAGTTTAAAGCCTGCCTCAACACCATTGGACAATGAATTTTAAATTTTTAGTTGGGTTATTTAAGTTAGAAATTGTTGGGGCAGCTTTCTTAAAAAGAGAATAGAATACAGAATAAAGACCCTTCGATCCTTCGACTCCGCTCAGGACAGGCTCGCTCAGGGTGACAAATTATTAATTAACACATTTAAGCCTATGGTATAAACAACAAAAACTAAACTTCACAATAAAAAAAGGCCCTCTGACTCTTCTTGGCGGTTGAATAGAGGACCTAAAGCAAACAAAACTAATGTTTCATTTAACCAAACCAATATTATGAATAAAAATTCATTATTCAAGGTGAAGGACGTGATTTGGTATTCCATTTTGATATGGATGTATCTTTTTTGCCTTGCCTGTTTTGCCCACGAATCTAGTTTTCAGTCCCAGTTTTCAGTCGCAGCAAACAGTGGACAACAATCAAACCTACAATCACAACAACCAATATCAGGGATAGTAACTGATGCGAACGGTGCACTGCCCGGTGTTACAGTTACCATAAAAGGTAAACCTGTAAGCACTATTACCGACGATAAAGGAAGATATAGTATAGAAGCTTCCCAAGGTGATACTCTTATTTTTAGCTACATCGGTTATAAGAAAGTCGCAGTCACAGTTGACGGTCACAGTGGTGTTAATGTCAGTATGACTGAAGATGCTACTACGCTAAAAGAAGTTACTGTAAATGCCGGTTACTATACTGTAAAAGACAAGGAGCGCACAGGAAGTATTTCTAAAATATCATCGAAGGATATTGAAAAACAGCCTGTAACTAATGTACTTGCTGCTATGCAAGGGCGTATGGCGGGAGTTAATATAACACAGGCGACTGGTGTGCCCGGTGGTGGATTTGCCATACAGATACGGGGATTGAATAGTTTGCGCAATACGGGTAATGACCCTTTGTATATTATTGATGGAATTCCATACTCTTCTGAATCGATAGGATCGTTTTCGACATCGAGTCTTTTAGGCGGTTTGACAAGTCCGTTAAACAGTATTAATCCCGATAACATAGAAAGTGTTGAGGTGTTGAAGGATGCCGATGCTACGGCTATTTATGGTTCGCGTGGGTCTAATGGTGTGGTATTAATTACTACCAAAAAAGGGAAAACCGGTAAAACGAAATTTACCGCTAATTACTCTAAAGGTGCCGGACGGGTAACGCGGTTTATGGATTTGATGAATACGGAACAATATCTCGCTATGCGCAGGGAAGCGTATGCGAATGACGGGATTATCACTTATCCGGCAAATGCCTATGACCTTAATGGTGCCTGGGATCAGAACCGATATACGGACTGGCAAAAGGAACTGACCGGTGGAACGGCTGAATATACGAACCTAAACGCAACCGTAACCGGAGGCAACAGCAGTACGCAGTTTTTAATGAGCGGGAATTTTGCCAAACAAACGACCGTATTTCCGGGAGACTTTAGGTATAAAAAAGGGAATATCCATTTGACCGCGAACCACGAATCGGAAAACAAAAAGTTTCGTATCTCATTTTCGGGTGGGTATACCGTGCAGGACAATAATCAGCCGTATCTTGACCTTACGAGGGATTCAAGGTTACTGGCTCCGAATGCACCGGCTTTGTATGATGTCAACGGAAATTTAAATTGGCAGAATAATACTTTTAATAATCCGTTACGACATTTAAACGGCAAGTACAGTGCGTTGACTTATGATTTGCTTGCTAATTCGGTAGTATCGTATAATGTATTGCCGAATTTAGAATTAAAGTCTGCTTTTGGATTTACTGACCTGCGACATGAGGAAAGCAGTACGGCACCTTCGACCATTTATAATCCTGCATTAGGTATAGGTACTGATAATTCTATTTTATTCCTAAATAACTCAGGCCGCCAATCATGGATTGTAGAACCGCAGGCCAATTGGAGTAAATCCTACGGAAAGGCAACTGTTTCGTTACTTGCCGGTGGGACTTTTCAAAATAAAACCGGAAACCAAATTGTGCATCAGGCATTGGGATTTCCGAGTAACAGCCTTATCTATAATCTAGCGGCTGCCTCGAATGTTACTATAACCCAAAATGATGAATCGGTTTATAAGTATCAGGCCTTTTTTGGCCGGGCCAATTTGAATTGGGATGATAAATACATCATTAACCTGACGGGTCGCCGTGATGGTTCGAGCCGTTTTGGACCGGGCAAGCAATTTGCTACGTTTGGTGCTGTTGGCGCTGCGTGGCTGTTTACCAACGAAAAGGTACTTAAGGATAACAAAATTATCAGTTTCGGTAAGCTACGTGCGAGTTATGGTACGACCGGTAATGACCAGATTGGCGATTATCAATTCCTGGATACCTATACCACAACAGGGGTATCCTATGACGGTATTGTTGGACTTGAACCAAGCCGACTTTTTAATCCTGCCTTTGGTTGGGAAACTAACAAGAAATTTGAAATTGGTTTGGAAACCGGTTTTCTTAAAGACCGGATATTTGTAACTGCCGGATGGTATTCTAATCGTTCTTCGAATCAGCTGGTGGGGATTCCGCTTCCGGGCACTACAGGATTTACTTCGGTACAAGCCAATCTGAATGCTACTGTGGAAAACAGAGGATTGGAATTGACGTTGCGTACTGTCAATTTTCAGAATAAAGACTTTGCATGGTCAACAAACTTCAATATTTCTTCGTCGAAAAATGAACTGGTATCGTTTCCGGGATTGGAAGCGTCAAGCTATCGGAATCAATTTGTGATTGGCCAATCTATCAATATTGTAAAAGTGTTTCATTTTACCGGTGTAGACCCTGCAACAGGCCTTTATCAGTTTGAGGATGTAAATGGTGACGGGTATATCAGTGAGCCGGAAGATAAACAAACGGTGAAAGATTTGAATCCGAAATTTTTTGGAGGACTGCAAAACCAAATAAAATATAAGCAGTTTCAGCTTGATTTTCTTTTTCAGTTTGTGAAGCAGGAAAACTACAATGCCAATAAAACTTTTAATATGGCAGGTACGCGAAGCAATCAATTAGCCTCTACAATTGATCATTGGCAAAATGTGGGAGATGTGTCGCCAAACCAAATGTATTCGGCAACAAACTTTACAGTAGATGAAGCCCATTATAACTACACAGAAAGTGATGCCAGCATAAGCGATGCCTCATACATACGACTCAAAAATATTGCTTTCAGTTATGACATTCCTGAGAAGTGGTTGAGTAAGGTGAGATGCCGTATTTCTATTACCGGACAAAACCTTTTGACGTTTACCAAATTTAATGGTGCCGATCCTGAATTTCAGATGTATGACCGTTTGCCGCCACTTAAAGTTATCACTGCCGGAATGCAACTATCCTTTTAATCTTTACTTATCAAATTATGAAAAATACTATTCAACACATAACAGACAAACTTTTGCTATTGGTTTACTTGGTTTTTCTTTTTTCGGGCTGCGATAATTTTGTGGATGTGGAACTGCCCAATTCACAACTTACTGCACCAGCGGTTTTTGAAGACATGGCTACTGCCAACGCAGCCATGACGAGTATCTACTCGAAAATGCGCGATACGGGTTTACTTAGCGGTTCTCCTGCAGGATTGTCGCATCAATTGGGAAACTATAGTGACGAGCTTGACTATTACAGCTATCCGCAAAGCAGCACTGATTATTTTTATATGAATGCTTTGACACCTTCATTGACGGACATGAAAAGTCTTTGGACTGATACCTATAACCAAATATATGCTGCCAATGCTGTGATTTATGGGGCGGAAAATTCAACCCTTCTTTCTGCAGAGAACCGTAATCAGCTAAAAGGTGAAGCCTTGTTTGTTAGGGCATTATTGCACTTTTATCTTGTTAACCTTTATGGTGATGTACCGTATATCACTACGACTGATTATACATTAAACAGCACCGTTTCGCGCATGCCGGTTTCAGCGGTTTATGATGCGGTTAAAACGGATTTATTGACTGCACTTGATTTGTTGCCTGAAAGTTATTTGAGTGCCAATCGTGTTCGACCAAATAAATATGCTGTACGTGCTTTGCTGGCAAGGGTTAATCTTTATTTAGGTAATTGGGATGAAGCTTCAAACGATGCTTCGGCAGTTATCAATGCCATTGATTTGTATAGTATAGAGCCCAATATTGATGCGGTTTTTTTAAAGAACAGCCCATCGACGATATGGCAGTTTAGCCCTGCATTGCCAGATAATAATACTCAGGAAGGAAGCACTTTTCTTTTTACCTCTGGACCTCCGCCATTGTCGGCGCTTACCAACAATTTAGTCAACAACTTTTCGGCAGGTGATCTGAGAAGAACTCATTGGATAGGAACAATAACAGATGGAACGACAACCTGGTATTACCCTAATAAATACAAGAACACGTTAACGGAAGGTGGCTCAATGGAGCACTCGATTGTACTACGATTGGAAGAGCAGTATTTGATACGTGCTGAAGCTAGAGCTCACCAAGGCAACTTAACCGGCGCTAAGGATGATTTAGACATTGTTAGGAATCGTGCCGGGCTTTCGGGAACTACTGCCATAACATCAACTGATATTGTTGCGGCTGTATTGGAAGAGCGACGCTTTGAATTGTTTACTGAATATGGGCATCGATTTTTTGACTTGAAGCGGACTAACAACCTAAATTCAGTTTTAGGTAGTGTTAAGCCGGGATGGAATGATACCGATAAGTTGTTGCCTTTGCCAGCTTCGGAACTTACTTTAAATCCGAATCTCAATCCTCAAAACCCCGGATATTAAGCGATGGGTACTAATTTAATTTACATTAAGAACATCCGCAATGCTTCATGTTTCATTTTTTTTGTTTTAGTTTCCTGCTCCGTTATGGGGCAGGCTAAACAAAAAAAGCAACTTACTCCGGCAGATTATCATTTGTGGAGTACGATGGAGTCAACATGTATCTCAAAGACGGGTTTATGGGTAAGCTATGGCTTGCACTACAATTCGGATAAGGATACTTTATTCGTTCGCCGGAATGACGGAAAGAAAACATACAGCTATCCGCTTGGTGCAAGAGGAAAATTTTGTGATGACAGTTGGTTTGCTTGTAGTAATGGGAAAGATATGAGTTTAACTAATTTAAAGAATGGGAAGCTTGAGGTGTTTGCAGCTGTAAGTGACTATGAGTTTAGCAGTAATGGGAAATATCTGTTTGTATTTTCGAGAGCAGTAGATAATCGTAAAATGCTGACTATTCGTAACCTGCTAAATGGCACTACAGAAGTGGTTGAAAACATTAGTTGTTGGCGTTTTAACAGCGATAAAACTATGTTGGCTTATGGGGTTCAAAATGAATCAGGTGTCTCGGCAACAGTCATATCCTTTCAAAATACTATTGAGCGTATGGTGCAGTTACCTTTTACAAGCAACGTTGGAACCAATGTGATGTGGCAAAAAAACAGCGGCTCATTTGCAATGGTGTTGCAATCAGTAAACGAATCGGGCAAACCGGATGTCATGAGTACAAAATTGGCTCACTATCGATTTAGCGACAGTCGGGTAAGTATATTAGAACCATTGACGACTAAAGGATTTTCAAAGGGTAAACATATTGAATCTCCCGATGCTGAAAGCCTAAAAATTTCAGATGATGGTAAAATGGTCTTTTTTAAGGAAGTACCTGATGTTGTTGACAATCCGTATATCAATCCGCTAGTTGAAATTTGGCAAGGTGATGATAAACTGTTATACAGCGAACGAGCGCAGTACGACCCCTTTGACGACTGGGCAAAAGTTGCCGTTTGGTATCCGGATGCTGATGCTGTTTTTGAGTTCATGCCCAAGGAAACTCACGTAAAGTTATCTGGCGACCAAAAATTTGCCTTAACCTCTAGCATGGAACCTTGCGAATTGCAGTTTAGGTATTCGCCAGATAGGGATTACTACATTACAAATATGGTAACCAAAGAGTGCAAACTATGGATGAAATGCCATTCACCCGAACTGCATCATACCATTATGTCGCCTTCCGGCAAATATATTGCCTACTTTAAGGATGGGCATTGGTACAGTTATGATATTGCCACGGCAACGCATAGCAACCTGACTAGCGGTATGGGAGTTGCTGTTTTTGACGAAGCTAATGACATTGGCGACAAGCCAGATGCGTACGGGTTTGCAGGATGGACTCCAGATGATAAGGCAATTGTTATTTACGATAAATTTGATGTTTGGGAAGTGAGTACGGATGGAACTGGTGCAAAAAGGATTACCAAAGGCAGGGAGAAAAATATTGTTTATCGCATTACCAAGACAAAAGTAATTGAAGGGTCATTTAATGGGGTTTATGATAGCGATGTAATCGATTTGAAGATACCGTTGGTACTTAAAGCCTTGTCACCTGATGAGAGTATGCAGGGCTATTATGTTTGGGAAAACGGAAAAGAGAAGCCTTTAGAGTTTAGCGCGCATCGAATCTATGACCTGAAAAAAGCGGAAGCAACTGATAACTATATTTGGCTTCAGGAGGATTACGAACATCCGACCAGCCTTCAGTTTAAAAATGGTGCAATCACTAAAACGGTGTATCAATCTAACCCGCAACAGGATAATTACCTTTGGGGAAAGGTTGCAACAATAAATTATATTGGTGCAACCGGTGCACCAATTAAGGGATTGCTTTATTACCCTACTGATTACGAGAAGGGTAAAATTTATCCAATGATAGTTCATGTATATCAAAAGCAATCCCATCAGTTACATTATTATAGAAATCCTTCGAATCCAGTTACTGATGGATACAGTGAGCTTAATTTTGCTACACAGGGTTATTTTGTATTGCTGCCGGACATTGATTACATTATGGGAGAACCTGCTGATTCAGCGGTTACTTGTGTAACTGCAGCAGTAAACGCGGTGCTTTCACAAGTGAATATAAATCCTAAAAAGATTGGGTTGATTGGCCATTCCTTTGGGGGTTTTGAATCATCTTATATTATTACAAAAAGTAATTTGTTCGCAGCTGCTGTGGCAGGTGCTTCACAAACTGATCATTTGAGTGGGTATTTAACAATAAGTGAAAATTATAAAAAGGCGGAGAGTTGGAGGTTTGAATATTTTACCAATCGTATGATTAAACCACTATTTGATAATTTGGAAGGATATATGCATAATTCACCTGTTTACGGGGTGCCAAATATTATGACACCCTTATTGCTGTGGACTGGAGAAAATGATAAACACATAGCTTCAACGCAATCTACAGAACTATACCTGGCCATGAGAAGGCTGGGCAAAAAGGTCACAATGCTAAGATATCCAAAGGAAAATCATAGTTTGGAGAATCCTGAGAAACAGGCAGATTTGGTAAAGAAAGTTATGGAGTGGTTTGACTATTACCTTAAGGATTTACCGAAAAAGGATTGGATGGAAAACTAAATAAGCTTAAACTAAAACCACTGGAAATAAAAGTGCAGTTCCCAAGGGAACTGCATTTCATTTTTTAAACAAAATACTAAGGATACATTCTGCTTAATGGATTTGGACAACTTACGCTGCTTACAAAATCGTAAAGCTGCGTTGTTCCCTGTTTACAAGGAGGACCGCCACCGACAGTGCACATCACGTTTGTTAGGATACAATTCTCACCCTCTAAATGTGTGTAGCCCCACTTGTTTATCAATGCTGTTGCTTTTTTGCTCATGGCATTAGTTTGCATAGCACCAGCAATACCAAAGGCAACTACAGCCATTGGTAGAGTGGTTTTAAAAAATTTGATTTTCATGATTACAATATTTTATGAATTACTGTTTCTAACTAAAAATGATAATGCAGTTCCTTTTGGGAACTGCATTACTCTTTTAAATAAAATCCTAAGGGATTTTATTTAATGGATTTGGGCAACTTACGGTGCTCACGAAATCGTAAAGCTGCAATGAGCCCTGTTTACATGGAGAACCCGGTTCTGTTCTACACATAACGTTGGTAAGAACACAGTTCTCTCCCTCGATATGTGTGTAACCCCATTTGTTCACCAATGCTGTCGCTTTTTTGTCCATTGCATTAGTATGCATGGCGCCAGCTAAACCAAAAGCGACAACCGCTACTGGTAGAATCAATTTAAAAAATTTGATTTTCATAATCGTAAAATTTAAAAGTTATGATTTACTCTTTTGTACAGGTTTTCAATCTTATCCCTGAAACCGGCCGGTATATTTTTATTTTAGAATTCTTTGTTTGAAATTTTCTGTTACAGACTTTCGAAGTTTGTAAATGACAATTTTTGACCCTATAAGTACGTACAACTTATCGCCATCAATGTAGAAGCTGCGCATTTTTTTCCCATCACTATTGTATATGTAGAAGCTTAATAAATAAGAACGATTTTCCAGATTATATACATCGACTATAGCAGCCTTTTTCCACATTTCTAAACTTTCATATTTTCCGGGTAAATTGGAGGAAACGAATAAAGTGTTCTTAAAAACTGCACTGGTGTTATTGACAATTAAAGGTGGTGCTGATAATTTTGTTTCGCCTGAATTTGAAATTGTTACTACTTTTAGATTGGCGTGTGCAGTGGTGTCTATAGTATTTCCACGATATAACAGTTTGAGATTTTTATCAGTAACACTATATTGGTTTCGATAGGTATAGATATAAACAAGCTTTTCAAATGCTGCATCATACAGTGTTTGACCATCGGTATCAAAAACGCCGTCAATTTGTTTTTCGATTAATTTAGGTTCAAATTTTATAGCAGTGGTATCGGTTAAATCAAACAAACCCAAGGTATTTGTTTTAGTCTTTTTCAAAATTGTGCGGAAAGCAATTTTTGTGGAATCAATTGGCGCGAATTGTGAAAAATAGGGATTACCACGCATAATGTACGATGCTTTCCAATCGGTTGTTTTGCCTTTGAAAATGCATGGTACATTACCATCAACGACATAGAAATAGGGAGCAAGAATTTTTATTTGAATTGTGGTAAACGGCAAATTCATTTTATCGAGCTTTATTCTGTGGATGGTTTTGGTTTGCAAAGCGCTGTCGATTTCCAGTATTTGAAGTGGAGCGGTATAGTTACCGAGATAAATTTTGCCATTGTCGCTACCTGCGAAGTAGTAGGAATCTGCTTGAAGATTCATTTCTTTATCCAGAACTGCCGGAAAGTGAGGAAATCTGCGAGTGAAATTATTGTAGTGATGGATTAAGTTTTCCGACATATAGAATAACGCGAAAATGAGTCCGATACTCATAAGCCCTCCACAACCGATTAAAATGTATTTTATTGTTTTTAATCCGGGTTCTGACAATAAAATAGCAATGACAGAAAGGATAATAAATGCTATATTAAAAAGCATATGCTGGTTCCAAGAAAGGTCTTCTAAAATACCGCCGCAAGAACAGGGAATAAAGGAACTGTAATTTAAGATTATGTAGATGTATGCTGTAAACATCACCATTAAACCGTAGGCAGAATACAAGCCTATTACTCGACATCTTGACACGAGTAGAAGACAACATATCAGTAATTCTAAGGCAGGTACTGCAAAGGCTACATAGTCGGCATAGGCACTTAAAAGTGGCGATTGTCCGAGTTGTACCTGAAAGTTTTCAAAGTCAAGTATTTTGCTTACTGCAGCATAGGTGAATAAAAGGATATACAGCAAGCTAATGAAGTAAATAACGTTGGATTTTAAGAATGGTGACAGTTTCATTTCTTTGGTTTTGGTTGTGTAAAATTCTGTAAATGAAAGTCTTGAAAAATGGTGATTTGGGAATTTGACTATGCAAAAAGAATGAAGGCCTTATTACTCCTCATTGTTTTTACGGTTGAGGTCGCTTGGCGTGTAATGGTATTTTTTCTTAAATGCCTTAAAGAAATTGGTGTAATCGTTAAAGCCACATAAAAAAGATATTTCCTTTAGTGGAATAGCTGTTTGCTGAATTAGAAAGTACGCCTTTTTTAATCGTTCGTCATTGTAAAATTGGTAAATGCTTGTCTTGAGAATATTTCTAAAATTTTCTTTCAGGGTAAACTCATTGGTTCCAAACATCTTCGACAGCTCTTTTGTTGTTGGCAGTGGTTCTTCTAAATTATTTAAGATGTAGTCCTGTACTTTTTGAATGATGACTGTTGCAGGATCATTTCCGGCTATGATTGGATTGGTAAAGTTGTGTGGATTTAAATAATTTCCCAATTGCATTTTCTCAGCCACCTCATTAAGTGATTTAGCAAGTTCATCAAATTGCAAATCCTGGCCATCTAACTGAATTCGATATGACAAGTTACCTGTTGCCATTTCTAAAAGCATTCGGTAAATGGTTTTGATTCGTTGTTGGTTTTGTTCTGTATCCATGCAATTATATATAGTAAAGAAGTACCAGGAAAGATTGGGGGAAGTATGGACAAAGCTATATATTACAGATTTCTGAATCAAGAAATATAGTGTGTGATTCGGGAATTAAACACCTTAATTTTGGAGTTTTTTTTCAATAAAAAAGCATTGCAGTTTACTTGCAATGCTTTTTATATTTGGTGACTAATTTTGATTTTAACCGGTGTAGCTCAGTAAAACTTTCCCATCTTCGGAGTTCATTATTTCCTGCAATTTGTTTCGCAATACCTGCATGTCTGCACTTACTTTTATATCCAATACACGAGCATAAACTTGTGTGCTTTTTAAGTTTTTATGTCCAAGCATTTTGCTAACGCTTTCAATAGGCACCCCATTACTAAGAGTCACAGTTGTAGCAAAAGTATGCCGTGCTACGTGAAAGGTTAAGTCTTTATTTACTCCGCAGACATCCGCAATTTCTTTTAAGTAACTGTTCATTTTTTGATTGCTGAGAATCGGCAACACGCGATTTTCATTTATGCATTTAGGGTTGTTAGAATATCTATCAACGATTTCATTGGCAATTGGAAGCATAGGAATATTTGAAGGGCCATCAGTTTTTTGCCTATTTTTAAATATCCACTTGATTCCATCTATACCAAGAGAAATATGTTCTGGTGATAGTTGTTTAACATCAATATATGCCAGACCTGTATAGCAACTGAAAACAAAAATATCTCTAACCAGTGTGAGGCGTTCCGAAACAAACTTTTTCTGATAGATGGTTCTTAACTCGATTAGGGTCAAATAGTCTCTTTCAACTTCACGCACTTTGGCTTCATACTTGAGAAATGGGTCTCTAATAATCCATTCGTTTTTTAAGCAAATATTGATAATCTTCTGAAAGTTTTTCACATATTTTACTGCTGTATTATGGCAACAGCTCTTTTCTGATTTTAAGTAGAACTCAAACTCTGTTACAAACTCGTAGTCGATATCAGCAATGTTCATATCGGTGACTTTATACTTCCATAAAATAAAACTTTCTGTGTGCTTTAATGAAGTATCATATCGTTCGGCAGTTCCTTCGGCATATTCATCTGGAACCAAAGCCCACATTTTTCTGTTATGCTCCTTGAAAATTGGAACTATCATATACTTTGCTTGATCAGTTCCAGTAACTTTTGATTTGACAACCGCTGAGGTCACCGGTTTTTTATCCTTCATTGCCATATGATGTGCATCATAAATTTCCTGTTCAAAGGTTTTCAAATAGTTGTTCATGGATTTTACTTCTTGGGTTCTGCCGGTAAGTCTTTGGAGTTTATTGTCCCATAGTTCAGGTTGAATTGTTCTCTTACATGAGATTTCTTTTGGAATACCGTCGATTGTGATTCGTGCATAAAGTGGCACAGTTCCGTTGGCTTTTTGTTTGTTCTTTTTGAGAAGAAAAAGAAGGCTGAAAGTTTTGTTCATAATGTGTTCGTTTTAGATTTATAAAATTATCTATCAATCACACCTGACACAAGATGTACAATATTTGAACAGGTTGGTAGTCAGGTCATTCAGCGATTTTCAGTGACCCATTTACGTTGAAATAAATAGGTCACTAAATAGGTCACTGATACGATACCATTTAATGAACTTCTTTGATACAGCAACAAAGCAAAAAACGCCGTAAAACATAAGTTTTACAGCGTTTTGCTTCAATTTACCTTTCGGTCAGCGGAGAAAGAGGGATTCGAACCCCCGGACCTGTTACAGTCAACAGTTTTCAAGACTGCCGC
>Ga0208888_100119_pt1 | contig 46996 bp, 43 predicted proteins | sample LakWasM115_HOW13_2_FD_183929 | JGI IMG/M metagenome (GOLD analysis project Ga0208888, IMG submission 183929) | Freshwater sediment methanotrophic microbial communities from Lake Washington under simulated oxygen tension - Sediment Metagenome... | ecosystem: Environmental > Aquatic > Freshwater >...
GTTGTAGCAAGTTTTCGTCCAGCCATTTTTTATAAGGTCGCTTAGTAACAATCGCATTTTTGATTTCATCGTCTTCGATGATGCGCCCTTCATTCATATCGACCAAGAACATTTTCCCAGGTTCTAGTCGGCCGTGTTTTACGACGTCTTCGGGTTTGATATCTAATACTCCAATTTCGGAAGACATGATGACGAAACCGCTTTTGGTAAGCGTGTAGCGCGATGGTCGTAATCCGTTTCGGTCTAACAACGCACCAATAAAATTCCCGTCGGTAAACGGAATGGAAGCTGGGCCATCCCAAGGTTCCATGATGCAAGAGTTGTATTCGTAAAAGGCTTTTTTGTCTTCCGACATGTTTTGGTGTTTTTCCCAAGCTTCGGGCACGACCATCATCATGGCTTCGGGTAAAGAACGGCCAGTCATAAGCAGTAATTCGATGACCATATCCATGGAAGCGGAATCGGATTTGCCTTCTAAAATAATCGGAAATAATTTTTTGATATCGTCGCCAAAAACGGCACTTTTCATGAGTTCTTCTCGGGCGCGCATGCGGCTGATATTGCCTCGAAGCGTATTGATTTCTCCATTGTGACACATGTAGCGAAACGGTTGCGCTAATTCCCATGAAGGAAACGTGTTGGTGGAAAAGCGTTGGTGCACTAAGGCCAATCGGGTTACCAAATCATCGTCGAGTAAATCGGTGTAATAGCGGCTGATGTCTTCGGGCATTAAGAGCCCTTTGTAGATAATTGTTGTCGTGGATAAACTCGAAAAGTAAAAACGATGGCTTTCTGAAATTTTAGAATTGATAACGGCATGTTCGGCAATTTTTCTGGCGGCAAACAGTTTGGCGTTGAACGCTTGTTCGGAAAGTTCCAAACCATTTTTACTGATGAAAACTTGTTTGACGGTGGGTTCTTTTTCGGCGGCTATTTGTCCGAGATTGGTTACATCCACAGGAACATCACGCCAACCTATTACTTTTAATTTTTGGTCGTTGATGGCGGTTTCAAAAGTAGTTTGGCAGAATAAAACTTGGTTGTTACTTTTGGGTAAAAATAACATTCCGACAGCATATTCCCGAGCTTCTGGAATAGGAAACGAACAAACCTTTTTGAAGAAATCATGCGGTATGTCGAAGAGAATTCCGGCACCGTCACCCGTTCTTCCATCGGCGCTCACGGCACCTCGGTGTTCTAGTTTTATTAAAATATCTAGGGCTTTGTGGATAATGTCATTCGACTTTACGCCATTCAAATTGCAGATGAATCCGGCTCCGCAATTGTCATGTTCAAATTCGGGCAAATAAAGCCCTTGTGCTTTCACTTTCATTACTGGTAATTTTGCACTAAATTATAGAAATTGATAAATATAATATACTAAAAATAGCTATTCTGTAAATTTTTATCAAGATGTAATTTAAAACATTGAAATATTGACAATCTGTTATTTTAGATAGGGTTAAATTATCAAATTGGTAATTAGAAAATAGTACGAATGGTTGTAAAAGATGTTCTGACGAATTCAGGTTTCTAGCCCCGATAGCAGTGGAAATCTCCCGATTTTTAGAAAAACTAGAAGGCCACTTCTAGTTTTTCTAAAAATTGGGAATTGGGAACGGATAGCGGGAAATAGCTCCTGAAAAAAAAGTCTGAAATGAGGGTAAGAAATCTAAAACTTCCTGCCTTTTGTTTGTTGAAATTTATTATTTTTGTGGCACTTTTAAAAAGTCAAAAAACCACATTATGGACATACACGAATACCAAGGAAAAGAGATCCTCGCCAGTTATGGTGTGAAAGTGCAACGCGGCTATGTTGCGAATAATCCTCAAGAAGCTGTGGCGGCAGCAAAACAATTAACAGCAGAAACGGGAACCGGTTGGCATGTGATTAAAGCACAAGTTCATGCAGGTGGTCGTGGAAAAGGTGGTGGTGTGAAACTAGCGAAAAACTTGCAACAAGTGGAAGAGCTAGCGGAACAAATCATCGGAATGCAATTGATTACGCCACAAACTTCAGCCGAAGGTAAAAAAGTGCATAAAGTTTTGATTGCGGAAGATGTGTATTATCCTGGCGAAAGTGAAACTTCTGAATTCTATATGTCGGTTTTATTGAACCGTGGGAAAGGGCGCAACATGATTATGTATTCTACAGAAGGTGGAATGGATATCGAGGAAGTAGCCGAGCACACACCGCATTTAATTTTTACCGAAGAAATTGATCCTGCTGTTGGTTTGCAAGGGTTTCAAGCTCGACGAATTGCTTTTAACTTAGGCCTTTCGGGTGCTGCTTTTAAAGAAATGACTCAGTTTGTTCCAGCGTTATACAATGCTTATGTGGGTTGTGATGCGACAATGTTTGAAATCAATCCGGTTTTGAAAACGTCGGATAATAAAATTATAGCGGTGGATGCCAAAGTGAATTTGGATGATAACGCGTTATACCGTCACCCAAAATATGCTGAAATGCGAGATATTCGCGAAGAGAATCCGATTGAAGTAGAAGCGAAAGCTGCTGGTTTGAATTATGTGGATTTGGACGGAACTGTAGGTTGTATGGTGAATGGTGCTGGATTAGCGATGGCTACGATGGACTTAATCAAGTACGCCGGTTACGAGCCAGCTAACTTCTTGGACGTTGGCGGAACAGCTGATGCGAAACGTGTCGAGTTGGCTTTTAGAATCATCTTAAAAGACCCGAACGTAAAAGCAATTTTGATCAATATTTTTGGTGGAATCGTTCGTTGCGACCGAGTAGCACAAGGTGTGGTAGATGCTTATAAAAATATGGGCGATGCTATTAAAGTGCCGATTATTGTGCGTTTGCAAGGAACTAATGCTGAAATTGCTAAAGAATTAATTGATAATTCTGGAATGCCTATTTTATCGGCTGTGGAGTTTCAAGAAGCTGCGGATCAAGTAAAAAAAGCATTGCATTTGTAATCAATAGTACAGCTTATAGTGTTCAAAATTAAAATCAGTATTTAGTACATATAAAAAATCCTAATCGCAAGATTAGGATTTTTTTATTGCTGTTTAGGCAATGATGTCTTGGACGATTCTCAAATGATGTTTGGTATGAAGCCCTAGAAATTTTATGGTTTGCTTGCGATTTAAAATCCCAAAATAAGGATGTTTGAAATTGTTTTTGGATTCTAATTGTTCCAACTCTTTTACAGAAAGTTTGGCTTGTTCTAGTTGCGCCAGTAAGGATTCTACTGTAATATCTTCAAAAGATTGCACTGCTTTAGGGGCTTTTCCTTTGCCTCTTGGAATATGTCCGGTTAAGAAAACGAAATGTCTGATGGCATTAAAATGCCACTGATAGTCTTTTGGATCTGATTTTTTTAATACGTTAGTCACCGAGTTGATGACTTTCAACGAATGGTCGATATGCCAAGCCACCTCTCTTTTGGAAATAGCAGCGTTCATGGATGCTTGGTTTGGAATTGTTTTTTCTAATTCATTAAGATACAAAGCCAACTTTTCCATAGCTATTTATGGCTTTTTCTTTCCGTTGTTGAACTTTACTTTTTCAACCACTTGTATCTTTGGAGCAGGTTTTTTCTCTCTGGATTTAGGATTCGAAGCCGGCTTTTTCTTGAAATCAGTTTTGGGTGCCGCTTTGAATTCGGGTCTAGATTTGAAGTTTTCTTTCGCTGGAATTTCTGCTCGGTGTTTTGCCAACACTTCGTTCGGATTTTTCGGATTTTCTTTAGTGCCTCGCAAATGAATGACCAAACCGTTTAAGAAATTGCGCAAGACTTGGTCGCCACATTCCATAAAATCGGCGTGATCTTGGCTGCGAAAGATGTTTCCAATCTCGCCTTTCGACATTCTGAAATCGACAAGTTCCAGAATTTCTATGATTTGATCGTCGCGTAACATTAAGGCTACACGGAGTTTTTTGAAGATATCGTTGTTATTCATTTTGTACGAGTACTAATTAATTAATCGAGCCAAAGATACGCTTTTACAAAACTATCTCTCCATAATTTCTCATTATGTTGTCCGCCTTTGACAATGACTTTTTTGTTGAGCATTTGGCATTCGCAGCGTTTGGTGTTGACGATATATTCGATTTTATTGAGATCTTTAATAACATCATCATCGCCTTCGTTGTCTCCGCAAAGGAAATATATTTTAGATTTTAGTTTTTTGGTATTTTGGGCTAAGGCAACAATAGAATCACGGTTAATCCAAAATGCTGGAGAAAAAACACCTGCTTTTCCAAAAACCGTTGGATATTTCAAAAGAGCGTAGAAGGAAGTCAAGCCGCCCAAAGAACTCCCGATAAACATGGTGTTTTTGGTATTGGGTTTGGTTCGGTATCTTTTATCGATTTGGGGTTTCAGAGTATTGACTATAAAATCTAAGTATTGGTTGGCTTTACCACCGCCATATTTGGCATTTTTGAATGGCGTTAATTCGGCTAATCGTTGGTCGCCGCCATGTTCAATCCCAACAACAATTACTTGTGCATTCAAGCTGTCTAGCTTTTCATCGATGTTCCATTCGCCTACATAAGACGTTTTGGCGTCGAATAAATTCTGTGCATCGGGCATATAAATCACGGGATATTTTTTGGTCGATGTGGAGTAACTTTTGGGTAAATACAACCAAATTTTCTTAGTGGTTTTCAGCTGGGGCGCCTCGATGGTAAACGTACTGACTTGTTTCGAAGCGGTGCTTTCTTGTGCATGTACCGAACTGAAAAGGAGAAAAATCAAAAGTGGCAGTAGGTGTTTCAACGTATTTTAATTTTCAAATTGAACAAAAAAGAATATTTTAGCTAAAAATAAACATTTGATGAATAGCTACGAAGAAAAATTAAACTTATTGGCTGAAATGGTTGCCTTTTCAGTGGTTGATGGCAAATTGCACGATCGGGAATTGCAGTTTCTGACTTTGGTAGCCGATGAACTTCAAATCAAAACGGAAGATTTCAAGCAATTGTTTCATCAAGAATATCCCACTACTGTTATCAAAACGGAGTTTCAACGTATTCAGCAATTTTATCGCTTGGCTTTGTTGATGCACTGTGATGGTGTGTTGCATCAAAGAGAAAAAGAGGCCATTCATCAAATCGGAATTACGATGGGCTTAAATCCATTTGCAATGAAACGCGTTCTAACAGCCATGGAACTTTCCAAAACCGGCATGATTTCACCGGATTATTTGTTGGAAGTTTTTCAAGAACAACACAACTAATTCCATTTCCTTTCTCAACATTCTAAATAGCACTAGTGCTTTCTGAAATTTGACCGCGGTCATTTGTTCAAAAGCTCAAGTGGAATTATACATTTGACCGCCGTCACTTTGTAAAATGACCGCGGTCAAATTTATTATTAGTCAAGAGTATTGTAAATAGTGGCTTTCACGATGGGTCTAAATGAAGTTAAACTTATAGTAGCAAGTCGAATAAAATCTTCCTAAAAACAGGGGTGCTTTATACTTTTTCTTGCAATCTTGAAGTTTTTCAGGAGCAGTATTAGCACACAATTGTTTTGTTAACAGCAATTTAGATTTTAATTTTTTTGGATAAATCTTCCCATGACTTGTTTTCTGTCAGGTTTTAATTTATACTTGTTGTTAAATTCACGGTCTTATGAGAAAACTTTATTTTTTAATTGCATTTCTTTTAGTATCCCTAAACAATAATGCCCAGACAATCTCCACTTATGCAGGCGCATGGGGTGGTTTTTATTGTGAAGGAACTACTTTCGGGGCTACATTCAACAAACCAACTGGGGTATGTCTGGATGCTGCTGGCAATGTATATATAGTTGATACGGGTAGTCATAGAATTCGCAAAATGACTCCTGCGGGAGTAGTAACTACTATAGCGGGATCGGTTTCCGGTTATGTCGATGGTAATTCGGCTATAGCAAAATTCAACAACCCTCGAGGGATAACAATTGATGCGGCTGGAAATTTATATGTGACGGATTACTCCAATAATAGAATTAGAAAGATTACCCCTTCAGGTGACGTCTCTACTTTAGCGGGATCTACTATTTCCGGATATGCTGACGGGTTGGGTTCGGCAGCGAAATTTGCTGGACTTAATGGGATTTGTTGTGATGCTGGCGGAAATTTATATGTTACCGATCGATTCAATCACAAAATCAGAAAAATAACTCCGAATGGGGTGGTGTCTACTGTTGCAGGTTCAACGGTGGGATATCTTGATGGAAACGGAATTGCAGTCCAGTTTAATGAGCCAATGGCAATTGGTATAGCTTCTAGTGGCGATTTTTTTATTGCCGATAAAGGAAACAATAGAATTAGAAAAATGACGGCAGCGGGTGTTGTAACAACCGTAGCAGGTTCAGGTGTGCTTGGTACTGCCGATGGTACCGGAATAGTTGCAGAATTTAGTGCTCCTACAGGTATATGTAGTGATACAGCAGGAAATTGTTATGTGGTTGATGCTTCTAGCAATCTTCTTCGAAAAATAACACCGGCAGGGATCGTAACTACTTTGGCGGGCGGAGCCAATGGTTTCGACTTTGGCGAAGGGTTTAACCGTAATTTTGCCGAACCTTTGGGTGTTTGTGTTGATGCATCAGGAAACGTTTATGTTTCGGAATCCAACACTATCAAAAAAATCACGCCAGCCAATACGGTCATTAATCTGGCAGGTAGCTTTTTAAGTTCAAGTGTCGATGGAACTGGAACTTTGGCTAGCATGGAGCCGATAGGAGTTTGCACAGATCCATCAGGAAATGTCTACACTGTTGAGAAAACCTATAATCGTGTCAGAAAAATTACAGCTTCCGGAATTGTCACCAGTTTTGCGGGCTCCGGTGTTTCTGGAAGTACTAATGGTACGGGAACAGCCGCCAAACTCAACTTTCCTCAGAGTATTTGTTATGACCCAACTAGTGGTAATATTTTTGTCGCTGATACCGGTAATAATAGTATTCGGAAAATAACATTAAATGGAGTAGTCAGTACTTTTGCCACTGGTTTTTCAAATCCAAGTGCAATTTGTGTCGATGCCGTTGGAAATTTTTATGTGGTTGATGCCAATACATTTAAAGTAAAAAAAATCACCCCTAGTGGTGTTGTGTCAACGATAATTACCTATTCTGGAACTAACGGATCACTAAAAACGGGAATATGTATTGACGCCAACAACAACATTTATTTAGCAGATCCAGAAAAATATGTCGTATTAAAAATATCATCAACGGGCATTATTAGCACTTTTGTTGGTTTATACAATGGCGGTGGCGACCTTGATGGTACGGGAACTGCAGCCCGACTTACCTGGCCCTTTTCTGTAACAATCGGACCAGATGGCAATATCTATATGGTCGATGGCGCTAAAATCAAAAGGATAACACTAGACGGTGTGGTTACATCGTTGGTAGGATCAACCTACGGAGATGTTGATGGCGTTGGCACTGCAGTTAAATTAAGACCCTCTGGAGTGTGTTTTGCAACCGACAATGTGATTTACATCGCAGATGAAGGCAATGGAAAAGTAAAGAAAATGACAGGGCTAGTGCTAGGCGTTTCTCAAAATTCCATTTCAGATTTTGATTTCAAATGGTATCCAAATCCAGCAATTAACACTATTACACTCGAAGTGCCTTTACCAGTATCAAATGCTGAAGTAAGCATCACGGACATTACGGGTAAAATAATACACTCGCAAACAGTACTATCTTCAGTCAGTACGTTGGATATTTCGAGTTTTCAAAAAGGCGTTTACTTTTTAACCATCACCGATGGAGCAAGAAGAACAACCCAGAAGTTCATTAAAGAATAAAGAAATAGCAGTGACATAAAAAACCGTTCTCAATGAGGACAGTCTTATTATTTACAGCAACTAAATCGATTGTCCCTGCAACGCCTTAATCTCATCCCGCAGTTTCGCCGCTTGCATGAAATCCAAGTCTTTGGCCGCTTTCTCCATGGCTTTGCGTTTTTCTCGTACCCGTTTCTCGATTTCCGATTTGGAAAGGTATTCTTGAACGGGCTCTGCGGCAACAGCTGGTAGATAGCCTAACTCGGCATCAATTAGTGGAATTTTCGTAAAGGCACTTTCGATTTTCTTATTCAAAGCCATCGGAACGACTTTGTTTTCCGTGTTGAAATTGATTTGTTTTGTTCGTCGGTAATTGGTTTCGTCAATCGTTTTTTGCATGCTCACCGTGATCTTATCGGCATACATAATCGCTTTTCCGTTGAGGTTTCGCGCAGCACGACCAATGGTTTGCGTTAGTGAGCGGTGGCTTCTTAAGAATCCTTCTTTGTCGGCATCTAAAATGGCCACTAACGATACTTCGGGTAAATCCAATCCTTCTCGGAGTAAGTTCACTCCAATCAAAACATCAAACAACCCTTTTCGCAAATCTTGCATGATTTCAATACGTTCCAAAGTGTCGACTTCCGAATGAATGTAGCGACACCGAATGTTCACTTTCGTTAAATACTTCGCCAACTCTTCCGCCATTCTTTTGGTTAACGTCGTCACCAAAACGCGTTCGTCAATTTCGGCACGTTGTTGAATTTCTTCAATCAAATCGTCTATTTGGTTCAAGCTCGGTCGAATTTCGATGATCGGATCCAACAAACCTGTTGGGCGAATCACTTGTTCAATATAAAGGCCATCGGTTTTTTGCAATTCATAATCCGCGGGCGTTGCCGAAACATAAATGACTTGGTTTTGCATCGCTTCAAATTCCTCAAATTTCAGTGGCCGGTTGTCCATAGCAGCTGGTAATCGGAATCCGTATTCTACTAGGTTTTCTTTCCGACTTCTATCGCCACCATACATGGCATGCACTTGGGAAAGCGTTACGTGACTTTCATCGACCACCATCAAATAGTCTTTCGGAAAATAATCCAACAAACAAAACGGACGTGTTCCCGCGAGTCGGCCATCGAGGTATCGTGAATAGTTTTCAATGCCAGAGCAATACCCCAATTCTCGAATCATTTCTAGATCGAAATTGGTCCGCTCTTCCAAGCGTTTGGCTTCCAAGTTTTTTCCTATTTCATTGAAATAAGTCACTTGTTTGACTAAATCTTGTTGAATTTCCCAAATCGCATTTTGCAATACATCAGGTGAGGTTACGAACATATTCGCCGGGTAAATAGTCAATTTTTCAAAGGTTTCGATGACTTTTGAATTTTTGACTTCAAAGCGTTCGATTTCTTCAATTTCATCACCAAAGAAATGAATGCGAAAAGCATCATCGGCATAGCTTGGGTAAACATCCACGGTATCGCCTTTGATACGGAAACTACCGGGATTGAAATCGGCTTCGGTTCTCGAATACAAACTTTGCACCAATTGATGCAAGAATTTGGTTCTCGAAATGACTTGCCCTTTTGCTATCGGAATGACATTTTTTTGAAATTCAACCGGATTTCCAATTCCGTACAAACAAGAAACCGAAGAGATGACAATAATGTCACGCCGCCCGGAAAGGAGCGACGAAACCGTTGACATTCGCATTTTTTCTAATTCTTCATTGATAGATAAATCCTTTTCAATGAAAACACCCGTAACAGGCATGAACGCTTCGGGTTGGTAGTAATCGTAGTACGATACAAAGTATTCCACCGCATTGTTCGGGAAGAACTGTTTGAACTCCGAGTACAATTGCGCTGCCAAGGTTTTATTGTGTGCTAAAACTAAAGTTGGACGTTGTACTTCCTCAACAACATTCGCTACAGTGAAGGTTTTCCCTGATCCGGTTACTCCCAACAACGTTTGGTATTTCTCGCCATCAAGAATGCCTTGGGTGAGTTGTGCTATCGCTAAGGGCTGGTCGCCTTTGGGTTGGTAATCGGAGACAACTTGGAAATTCATTGGGCAAATTGGGTGCTAAGTTACAGAGATGCTAAGGTACAAACTTTGATTTGGCTTCTCCAAAATTTTTGGATTTGGAGTGTAGATTTTATTCTATTGAAAAGCTTTTAAGTAATGGAGTTCTTTTAAAACTTCCAGTTCTTTTGTTGCGCTTCGGTCAGAAACGTCCAAGCTACGATACGGCTGATTTTTTGTCCTTGCGCCATATCGATGGTTTTGATTTCAGCGGCGTTGACTTTCGATAGCAGTTTGTGAATGCTCGCGACGTGTTCTCTCTTAGAAACTAAAGTAGTAAACCACAATACTTGCTTGGGATATTTGACACTTTCATAAATCATTTGGGTAATGAACTTTAGTTCTCCGCCATCACACCAAAGTTCTGCGTTTTGGCCTCCAAAGTTTAATAAGGGTTCACTAGTTTTTTTATTTTGAAGAGCATTGACTTTTCGCGTGGCACTTTTCAAAGCTTCTTCAGGAGAACTGTGAAAGGGTGGATTGCAAATCGTAAAGTCGAAGTGATCCTCCGAAGTAATAATATTTTTAAAGATAAACCTAGGTTCGACTTGCAACTGCAAGCTAAAAGTGTCGATTAATTGTGGATTGGCGCTGATGATTTTCTTACAGTTTTGCAATGCTTTTTCGTCAATATCAGTTCCTACAAAGCTCCATCCATAGAGTGCTTGACCTACAATGGGATAAATTCCATTCGCCCCAACACCAATGTCTAAGCCTTGAATGGTTTCGCCTTTTGGAACGATTCCGTTGTTGGAACCAGCTAAAAGATCGGCGATGTAATGAATGTAATCCGTTCTTCCAGGAATAGGCGGACATAAATAAGTAGCGGGAATGCTCCAATGTTCGGTTCCGTAATACGCTTTTAGTAAGGCCTTGTTCAATGCTTTTACAGCATCAGGATTACTAAAATCTAAGGTTTTGTTTTGGTAGTTATTGACGAACAAAAACGGTTCAAGTTCTGGACAAGCAGCGACTAAAACTTCAAAATCATAGCCCATGCGATGCAGGTTTCTCGGGTGCAAGTGGGTTTTTTCGGTACTGTTGTTGGATTTCATCATGGTTTTCTGGCGCAAAGATAGGCAAACGCCAACAGTACTAGTCTAAAAGTCCGTTGATTTTGGCATATTGCAACAGCATGATCGTTTTGGCATCTTTAATTTCTCCGGTAGCAATCATGGAGTAGGCGCGGGAAAAATCGAATTCTAGTACTTCGATATTTTCTTGTTCTTCAGCAATACCGCCACCTTCGTTGATTTTAGTCGCGCTAGAATATTCGCCAATAAAAAAATGCACAATTTCAGTAACGGAACCGGGCGACATATACACTTCGAAAAGCTTTTGCACTTCTTTGACTCGATAACCGGTTTCTTCTTCGCTTTCTCTTTTGATGCAATCTTCCGCATTGTCTTTGTCTAATAAACCGGCACAGGCTTCTATCAACATGCCCGTTTCGTTGCCATTTAAATAGGTGGGCATTCGGAATTGGCGGGTTAAAATGACTGTTTTATTTTCAGGGTTGTAGAGTAGGATGCAGGCCCCGTTGCCGCGATCATAAGCTTCACGACGTTGGGTTTCCCAAGTACCGTCTTTTTTTTGATATTCGTAAGTTATTTTTCGTAGCGTATACCAGTTTTGAGAAAGGATTTCGTTGGTAGTAATCGTAATGGTTGGATTGTTCATATTTTAGAATGGGCGTTTGTTTTGAAAGGTAACGGAAATACGAATTGAAAATTTCATAAAAATGATAAAAAAATGATAAAATGAATGAACGGGCGATGAAATACTTTAATTTTAACGACGCAAAAAGAAGTAGCTTCCTATGAATTTAAAATCAGGTTCCCGCAGCATTTCCAGTAAAATACTACTGCTTTTTTCGGTTATTTGTTTTTCAGTTGTCGTTCAGGCACAGGGAGAATTTTTGAATAGTAGCACTATGATTCCGCCGAAAGGAAGCGGATTGAGTACGCCTAAAGCGGTGACTCCTTCCATTTTTAGTCCAACGACAAAACCCTCTACTAGTAGTTCGACTTCGATATTAGAAAAAAACAATCTACAGTTTACGAATCCCAATCAGTTTGTTAACCCGGGAGATAAATTTCGAGACAAGCTTGTGGTGAAAGAAGGGGGCATGGATTCTAAAATGTTTCGCAAGAACCAATATTTGGGCGATGTAAAAAGCAAAGCCGAGTTTGTTCGCATCAGTTGTCGGGATTTTGGAGAAGTTGACGGCGATGAGATTCGAATTTTGGTCAATGATAAAGTGATGGTCGAGCGCATTTTTCTTACGGAGGATTATAGAGGCATTCAATTGGGATTGGAAAAAGGTTTTAATAAAATAGATTTTGAAGCGTTGAACCAAGGAAGCTCTGGCCCAAATACGGCGCAATTTCAAATCTATGACGATCAAGGCGTTTTGGTTTCGTCGAATCAATGGAATTTAGGAACCGGATTCAAAGCCACCATTATTATTGTAAAAGAGTAAGTCCAACTACTTTAGGGATGATTTTATGAAACAAAATTCACGTAGGTTTCATTTCAAATTCAAGCACATCGCGCTTTTCCTATTATTCGCGTACGTCTTAATGTGTCAGTCTTGCATGACGATGCGTCTTTCTAGTTCGGAAACTGATTCTTATTTTAAAACTCAAAAAGTAACTTTTGTTGATCAAACCGTTTCGGTTGACGGATTTCATTTGCACTATATTCAAACTGGAGCTAACGATAAGCCTACTTTGTTATTTGTTCACGGTTCACCCGGAAGTTGGGATGCTTACAAACGGTATTTAACAGATTCTTTGTTGCTAAAGAAATACCGAATGATTGCCATTGACCGACCAGGTTTTGGTACCAGTGATTTTGGTCAAGCGGAAAACTTAGCAATTCAAACTAAAATTATCGAAGGTTTTGTTTCAAAAATTGACAACCAGCAACCCATTGTTTTAATTGGGCATTCTTTGGGAGGCCCTGTCGTAGTGAAGATGGCGGCAGACGAACCACAGTTGTTTCATCATTTGGTAGTATTGGCTGGTGCTGTAGATCCACATGCAGAAACTGCAGAACGATGGCGGCCTATTTTAAGTAGCGCTCCAATTCGGTATTTGATTCCGGGTGCGTTACGCCCTTCGAACGCCGAGCTGTGGTGGTTGAAATCGGATTTGTATGATTTGCAACCTTTGCTTAAGAATATTACTGCTGAGGTCACTATTATTCATGGAACGAAAGATCCGCTAGTACCTTTTCGAAACATGCAATATATGAACGATACGTTTGTTCATGCCAAATCGATTCACAACATCGCTATTGAAAATGCGAACCATTATATTCCGTGGGAGCATTTTGATTTGATTCGGGATACTTTACTACAATTGTCGTTTTAGTCGATACATTCCATTAATAGCAGATCGCCTTCTTCGTGGTCGATGCTCACTAAACCGTCTTCGGCAACGGCATTGCTACTTCCGGTGCGGTAGCCCATGGTTAGTACTTCGTTATTTAAAGGATATACTAAATTTTTGGTGGTGATTCCGCTCACGTTTCCTATAGGAATTAGCGAGATGTTGGTGTGTTTCGGATACCATTTTTGAAATTTTCGAGGCAACATGAAAATCTTCGAATGGTCGTCGTGGATGACAATTTTTAAAGAATCGCGGTAGCTAACGATATTCGTTACGTTGGTAATGGTGTGGTCGGCGCGGCGTCCGGTGGCCCAAATCACATTTACGGCGGGAATTTTTCGAGCTATTAAGTAGTCGAATGCTTTTTCTAAATCGGTTTTGTTTTGGTCGGGGGCGTGGATAATTTCTACGGGATATTGCGATTTTAAGATTTCGTGTGGATCAAATCCGCGATCGAAGTCGCCTAAAACCACATCGACTTTGATGTTCAAATCGATGACTCTTTCGATGGCCGAATCTAAAACGATTACTAAAGGTGACCATTCTAAAAGTTGGCCTAAGAGTTCGTCATGGCAGGCGGCTCCGTTGGCTATGATTAGCGCGGGTTCTTGGTCGTCTCTTACGATGTGGTGGGAGGACATGGGATTTACGATTTACGATTTTGGATTTACGAGTTCAAAGATAGTTTGTTTTTGGGTTTTATTTGCCATTTGGTGCGCGGGTTCCTAGCCCAGACAGGAATGGAAAACAAAACGGGCTGCCGCATTTAGCTTTGTGTTCCGGTAAGAGTGACTGAAAGAAACTCCTTGGCGGGACAACAAACCTTTGCGACAGCCTGTTTTTTTGTAATGGATGGCTGGATTTGCTGCTTATTGCACGGTATAGGTTTTAGCATCCACTTCGGACAAACTGAAATAACCCAATGCAAAATTTTTGGGCGACGTGTTGTTGACGATGTTGCCACGGAGCGACGATGGAGGCGTTGCAAAAGGGCCACCGCCAGCGTTTCCAGAGATAGATGTTAGGATATTCATATAATTGTAGTAGCGTTCTGAAATGCCGTCAAGCTCTATATTTACTACGTTTCCAGGTCGGAGTTTGTCATTGAAATAGATGTCGAAAATCTCATTTCCTTGGAAGAATTCGTCGGGACGAACGCTGAATTCGGGAATGTTATTGTTGTTGGCTTTGACTTGGGTGAGGTAGAAATCAACGGTATTTCCGGGATCGGTGTAATAGGTTTTGATGTTGATTTGATCTTCCGATTGGCCAAAGCCAGGCATGATTTCTTGAGTGATGCGAGAAATAGGAGGTACGCCTTTTAGGGTTTCGGTGGCGGTAAGAATTTGACCTCTGACGTTAATCGTTAGAGTATAGGTTTCCCCAATGGCAGGAACGAAATTTTCACAAACGTATTGTCCGCTGTTCCCTACTTCGAGAAAATCGAAAACGGTATTGGCACTATTTTTCACGGTTACGGTAGCTCCACTTACTACGGGAATTGTGGAGCTAAAATAGCCAGTGGTGGTGGTTAATTTGATTCGTTGCTCGTTTCCGGCCGTGCCTTTTTGCCACTTGATAGCAGCGTCTACTACTAGTTTTGGAGGAGCCGTATTAAGATCGACACCAACTACGCGTTCGCAACTGGTACAAAAAACTAGTAGTGCAAGAATGGAAGTGTATATTATTTTTTTCATGTTTTTTAAAATATAAAGTTATAACTCACACCTGGAACGATTCCGAAGATGGATAGGCGCAAAGCTTCATTGTTACCTTTTTCGATGCTTTGACGGAAATTGATTGAAGTTGCATTCAATCGGTTGTAAATGTTGTAAATGCTAAACACCCACTCGTCACGCCATTTTTTAGTTTTATTTTGATGCGGTGTTAACGTTGCAGATAAGTCGAGGTGGTGGTAGGCTGGGAGTCGGTTTCCATTTCTAAGTCCGTAACTTGGTACCGTGATACCCTGGTATTTGTATTGTGCATCAGGATAAGTAACAGGTTGTCCGGACTGCAGGGTAAAATTAGCTCCGAACACCCATTTGTCGGATAATTTATAAGAAGAAGTTACGGCTAAATTGTGCGTTTTATCGTAAACGGAACTGTACCAAGCGCCGTTATTGATGCCGGTTTCAGAAGCAGTTCTACCTGGTGTTTGTTGTTCTGATTTGGATAAGGTGTAAGAAATCCAACCGTTGAGTCGGCCTTCGTTTTTGCGCAACATGAATTCCAATCCATAGGAACGCAATTGCCCATTGAGGATTACTTGTTCAATGGCATCGTTGGCGATTAGATTGGCACCATCAATATAATCCAATCGGTTTTTTACTTTTTTGTAAAAGGTTTCGACTTCTAAAGAATAGAGGTCGTCGCTAAAATTCTTAAAATATCCAACGGCGACTTGATCGGCAATTTGAGGTTTGATGAATTGGTCGCTGGGTGTCCAAACGTCTAATGGTGTTGGCGAGTTGGTATTCGAAATCAATTGCAGGTATTGCACCATGCGGTTGTAACTTAGCTTTACCGATTGGTTGTCGTTGATTTGGTAGGCCAATGCTGCTCTCGGCTCCAGGTAACTATAATCAGCGATGGTTTTGTTTTTTCCATAGTGAATTTTCCCGGTAGGTTTCGCTTTTTCATAAATCTGTAACTCAGAATTGAAAACAACGGGTTGGTTGTTGGTGTAGGTGTTTAAATTGGATTCACCCAAGCGATAAAACCAGCTGTATCGGAGGCCATAAGAGAACGCTATTTTCTTAGAGATGGTTTGTTCGGCATCGATGTAAAGAGCAGGTTCGAACGCTTTTTTCTTTTCGAGTTGTCGGTAATTGATTCCGGAACCGGAGTTGGAAGGTTTCAACGTTCCTGGATTGAAATCGTAGTAAATGAAATTCGACCCGTAATTTAATTTGAAATTATCGGAAATATAATTTTTGAAATCGTATTTGATATTGTAATTCTTGATGCCAGAATCCCATTTGAATCCGATGAAATCTAAATCCAAACCATAATAATAATCACTGTAAATTAGGGAAAGGTTGGAAAACAATTTTTCGGAATACAAGTGATTCCATCGTAAATTCAAAGTTGAATTCCCGTAGGTATTTTTGAATTGCTGGTCCAAGCTAAATAAATCTCTTCCGAAATAACCTGAAAGATACAAGCTGTTATTTTCATTGAGTTTGTAGTTCAATTTCGTATTTAGATCGTAGAAATAAGCAACATTCTTATTATCGGACAATTTCAAAAACAAATGACCATACGAGCCTCGACCACCAATCAAAAATGAGCCTTTGTCTTTTACGATGGGGCCTTCGGCCAATAGTCGGCTAGAAATTAGGCCAATGCCACCGTTTAGATGAAAATCTTTACTATTGCCATCTTTTTGGTAAATGTCTAAAACGGAAGAAGCTCTTCCTCCAAAACGGGCTGGAATGCCGCCTTTGTATAATTTTAAATCTTTAATGGCGTCGGGATTGAATACGGAGAAAAACCCAAAAACGTGGGAGGAGTTGAAAATAGTGGCTTCGTCTAATAGAATTAAATTTTGATCGGCAGCGCCACCTCGAACATTAAAACCAGACGCGCCTTCACCGGCATTGGTAACACCCGGTAAAAGTAAAATTGATTTCAACACATCTACTTCGCCCAAAACTACCGGCATTTTTTTGATTGACGCGATTGAGAGTTTGTTAACGCTCATTTCTGCTTTTCTGATGTTGGTGGCTTTGCGATTGTCGATGATAACAACCTCTTGTAGTTGTTCTTCTAGTCCCGAAAGCTTGAAATTATTTTTAATGTTTTGATTTAAAGTGATGGTTTCCGTTAGTGTTTGAAAACCTAAATAACTGATTTGAACGGTATAGGTTCCTTTAGGAATGGTGATGGAGTAAAAACCGTATTCGTTGGTGGTGGTTCCGGTTTTTAGTTCTGGGATGTAAATGTTGACACCGATTAGCGTTTCGTTACTTTTAGTGTCGGTTATAGTACCGCTGAGGGTAAATTTATCCTGAGAAAAGGCGTTGGTAAAAAAAAAGAACATTAAAAAAGTGATGTAATAAAAGGCTTTAGAGATCATGAATGGTATTTTTTTAGATGTCTTTTAAGTCCCATAAAATTAGGCTTTGTTACAAACGCAATTGTTAATTAAATGTTATTATAATCCATTGAATTCAAAAAAAAAGACAACCGTTTCCGATTGTCTTTTGGAGCTATAGTGCATTTAAACTAGGCTAATTTTTTTTCAAGATTTTCTTTGATAGCTTCCAAGAAACCTTCGGTAGTAAGGTAATCGGCTGCTGTCAAACCTTCTGGTTTTACTAGCATCGCTAAATCTTTAGTCATTTTCCCGCTTTCTACAGTGTCAATGCACACTTGTTCCAGTGCCTGACAGAAATCGATTAACGCTTGATTTTCGTCTAATTTCCCGCGGTGTTCTAGGCCTCTTGTCCAAGCAAAAATAGAAGCAATTGGATTTGTAGACGTCGCTCTTCCTTTTTGATGTTCTCTATAATGACGGGTTACCGTTCCGTGTGCTGCTTCAGCTTCAACTGTTTTTCCGTCAGGAGTTACCAATACCGAAGTCATTAATCCTAGAGAACCAAATCCTTGTGCTACAGTATCTGATTGCACATCACCATCGTAATTTTTACAAGCCCATACGAAACCGCCATTCCATTTCATGCAAGAAGCCACCATGTCATCGATTAGACGGTGCTCATAGATAATGCCTTCTTTATCGAATTCGGCTTTGTAATGTTGTTGGTATACTTCTTCAAAAATATCTTTAAATCGTCCATCATACGCTTTCAAGATGGTGTTTTTGGTAGAAAGGTATAGTGGCCATTTTTTAGTCAATGCCATTTGAAAAGACGAATGAGCAAAACCGTAAATACTTTCATCGGTATTGTACATGGCCATCGCTACGCCATCGCCTTCAAAATTGTACACTTCCCAAGATTTAGTTTCACCAGCTTCGTTGGTAAAACTCATCGTTAAGGTTCCTTTTCCTTTAATTACGGTATCGGTAGCTTTGTATTGGTCTCCAAAAGCGTGACGGCCAATAACGATTGGTTTCGTCCAACCTTGTACATAACGAGGTACGTTGCTCATGATAATTGGTTCTCTAAAAACAGTTCCGCCTACAATATTTCGGATCGTTCCGTTAGGCGATTTCCACATTTTAGATAGGTTGAATTCTTTCACACGCTCTTCATCAGGAGTGATGGTGGCGCATTTGATGCCGACATTGTATTTCTTGATGGCCTCAGCCGAATCGATGGTGATTTGGTCTTTGGTAGCTTCTCTGCTTTCGATTCCTAAATCGTAGTATTTAATATCTAAATCTAAATAGGGAAGGATTAATTTTTCTTTGATAAACGTCCAGATAATTCGTGTCATTTCATCGCCATCCAATTCTACTACCGGATTGGCTACTTTAATTTTTGCCATGCTATTCTAAATTTTTTTGTTTGTGATTTTTTGCGGAGACAAATATACTAAAATCAAGTTCATACTGATTTACTTCGCTTACGAAAACGATTGATTTATGAATATGATAAATTCAAATCTGTATTTTGAGAAAGCCGTAATTTTTAACTTCATTTTTTATCAAAAAAAAAGTCCCAACGTTACATTGGGACTTTTATCTTTCGAAAAGAAGTGATTATCTTCTTTTATCTCTAATTTTTGCTTTCTTACCAGTAAGTTCTCTGAAGTAGAAAATTCTAGCTCTACGAACATGACCTTTTTTGTTGATTTCGATTTTTTGCAAAGCTGGCAAGTTTACTGGAAAGATACGTTCTACTCCAATAGCACCTGACATTTTACGAATCGTGAATGTTTCTGTATTTCCAGAACCTCTTCTTTGAATAACAACACCTTTAAAAAACTGTGTTCTTGTTTTTTCACCCTCTTTAATTTCGTAGTACACTGTGATGGTATCTCCAGCTCCGAAAACAGGGAAATCTTTTCTTGCAACTAATTCGTCTTGAACGAATTTCATTAAATCTGCCATGATAATTTTTTTAATTATGGTTTTAAATCAGAGCAACATTCACGGATTTCGCCAGAGGTTGGTCTAATGTGGGCGCAAATATAATTAATAATTAATAAGGAACAATTAATAATTGCTAATTTTTTTATCTTAAATTAACAACGCTAATTGGTTCATAATATCCTCGTTATCAACAGGAAAGGGTTTTTTATTTCGAATGCTTTCGTACAAGGCATCAAAAAGGCCATTAAAATTTCCTTTCAAAGACGGAATGCTCTCTACCACCAACTGTTGGTTCGCAGTATAGTAGGTAAGTTTTCCTTCGCGATTTGGTTTTTCGATTCCAAATGAATCCGCTAGTGGACTCATGCCTTCCGCCAGCTGGTTTTCTTGTTCGTCACAAAATGCTTTGATGAAACTTCCTTTGGTACCGTGAATCACAATTCCCGCTTGTGCATCGGCGACTAGCATACTGGTAGTAATGAATACATTGATTTTCTTTGGAAATTCCAGATGCATAAAAGCATAATCATCCACTTGAGAATGGTCCCGATAACTGTTTTTGTACCGATAATGCCTTTTTGGTGTTCCAAAAATCGAAATGGCTTGATCTATCAAATGAGCGCCCAAATCATACCAAATACCGCTACTAGGAATCGGTGTTTCTTTAAAGGTTTTGGTTCCAATGGCAGCACGGTAGCGATCAAACCGCAAATGTACTTCTATAATCTCGCCCAATTTTCCCGAAGCAATAACCGATTTTGTAGCCATAAAATCACTGCTCCATCGGCGGTTCTGATACACGAAAACTTTCCGATCGACTTGTTCCGCTATGGTTAAGAGTATTTTGAATTCTTCCGGAGTGGTGGTAGCAGGCTTTTCAATTAAAACGTGTTTCTTCGCTTTTAAAGCCAATTGCGCCAATTCAAAATGCGTATTATTCGGTGTATTTACCACGACTAATTCAATGGTATCGTCCTGCAACAATTCGGCGATAGAAGCAAAACTTTTTACTTCCGGATAATCCAAAATGGCTTTTTGCTGGTGCCGTTCCAAAACCGCGTAAAAGGTAAAGCCCGGATTAGTCGCCAAAAACGGAGCGTGAAATACTTTCCCCGACATGCCGTAAGCCAACAAAGCCGTTACTATAGGTTGATCCATAAAATTATTAATTATCAAGTAAGTAAATCCGGTCGACGGTCTTTGGTATGTTCAAAAGCCTTGTCCTCGCGCCATTTTTCAATCTTAGCAAAATGACCACTGGTCAAAACCTCGGGGACTTTCCAACCCTTGTAATCTGCTGGTCTGGTATAAATCGGTCCCGAAAGCAATCCATCTTGAAAACTATCAGTCAATGCCGAAGTCTCATCGCTTAAGACACCCGGAATCAACCGAATCAAAGCATCACTCAACACCAAAGCGCCTAATTCACCACCACTCAATACATAATCGCCAATCGAAATCTCACGGGTTATAAAATGGTCGCGAACGCGTTGATCAACGCCTTTATAATGGCCACACAAAATGATGATATTGCCCAACATCGACATGGTATTCGCCATTTTCTGATTCAATGTTTCGCCATCCGGAGTCATGTAAATAATCTCGTCGTAGTCGCGTTCACTTTTCAAATGCGTAATGCAAGCGTCAATCGGTTGCACCATCATCACCATCCCAGCGCCGCCACCAAACGGATAATCGTCGACACTTTTTTGCTTGTTTGTGGTGTAATCGCGCAAGTTGTGAATGTGAACTTCCACCAAGCCTTTGTCAATAGCACGTTTCATGATCGAGGCCTCAAACGGACTTCGAAGTAATTCTGGTAATACTGTAATAATATCGATTCGCATAAGCATTCAGTTTCAGTGCGCAAAGGTACAAAGTTTTTGAAGTTTTTTCAGAAGCTGTTTCCCGCTATCCGTTGCAATTCCCGATTTGGAAAAATTAGATTGGCAATCTATTTTTCCAAATCGGGAGATTTCCACTGCTATCGGGGCTAGGCATATCGTTTCATTATCCAATTTATTTCCTTAATTTCGCACCACAATTTAAAAAATCACAAAATGGAAAACGGAATATACGCTAAATTCAACACCACTAAAGGTACAATTTTAGTAAAACTAACTCACGATTTAACTCCAGGAACCGTAGGGAACTTTGTAGGCCTGGCCGAAGGAAATCTAGAAAATAAAATCAAACCTCAAGGAAACAAATACTACGACGGATTAAAATTCCACCGAGTAATTCCTGATTTCATGATTCAAGGTGGCTGTCCTCAAGGAACAGGAACCGGCGGTCCAGGATACAACTTCGATGATGAGTTTCACAAAGATTTGCGTCACGACGGCCCAGGTGTTTTGTCGATGGCCAATTCAGGTCCAGGAAGTAACGGCTCACAGTTTTTTATCACGCACATTGCTACGCCATGGCTCGATGACAAACATACCGTTTTCGGAAATGTGATTGAAGGTCAAGAGGTAGTGGATGCCATTGCACAAGGCGATACTTTAGAAAGCATAGAAATTATCCGCGAAGGAGACGAAGCTAAGAAATGGAATGCTATCGAAGCGTTCCGCACCTTTGAAGGTTCTCGTGCCAAACGCGAAGCTGCTGAACGTGAAGCTGCCGAAGCGGCAATGGAAAAACTAGCGGCCGGTTTTGATAAAACAGAAAGCGGTTTGCGTTACAAAATGATTCAAAAAGGAAACGGTAAAAAAGCCGAAAATGGAAAAGTGGTTTCGGTACATTATTCAGGTTCATTAGAAAATGGAAAAGTATTCGATTCGTCCTACACTAGAAAAAAACCAATCGAGTTTCCATTGGGACAAGGCAACGTAATCGAAGGCTGGGACGAAGGGATTGCCTTATTGCAAGTGGGCGATAAAGCCCGATTCGTAATTCCATCGCACTTAGGATACGGTTCTCGTGGCGCTGGTGGTGTGATTCCACCAAATGCAACGTTGATTTTTGACGTCGAATTAATGGACGTGAAGTAATTTACGAGTTACCCTATTCGATATTCGATTTAAAATCCCAATAGTGTTTCATTATTGGGATTTTTATATATTTACGAATCAAAAATAAACTATGAAATCAAAAATATTTGGATTATTGGCGCTGACAATCGTGGCAGTTTCCTGCGCTTCTAAAAAAGTTGCGTCTCCACCAGAACCACCAAAACCCATTGTGGCTGCAGTTCAAAAACCGGGAATGGTTGATACTAAAATAAATCCAGTCGCAAGGTTATCCGGAAAAACATTGTACGAAAGTAATTGTGCAAAATGCCATACTTTGCACAATCCGGCAGAATTCACACAACAACGCTGGAATCCGATTTTACTAAAAATGCAACGCAAAGCGCAGCTAGGTGACGATCAAATGATTGCCATTAAAGACTATATTTTTTCGTTAACCAAAGAGTAAACATTGAAATCGGTAAATTTAAAAAGGCGTTCTAAAACTATTTAGAACGCCTTTTTTTAGTGGTTAATTTTTATTAAACTTCAAATCCGTCGGGCAGTGTAACGCCTTTCTTTACAACTATAATACCATCTTTTACGGTATATAAAGGCGTGTTGGTATCTTCCAAATGTTTTCCTCCATTTAACCGAACATCATTTCCAATGCGACAGTTCTTATCCACAATCGTATTGTTGATAAAACAGCGCTCGCCAATGCCAATATTGATGATATTATGCATGGTATTCGTGCGGATTTCCTCTAAGTTTTGATAAAAGTCATTTCCCATCAAATAGGAGTGAATTATGGTGGAACCATAACCGATTCGGCTTCTAATACCCACCACAGAATGTTCTATAGAAGTTCCGTTAATAATACAACCTTCGGCTACAACTGATTTGTCGATAGTAGTAGCACCCGTAATTTTCGACGGTGGTAGCACCCTTGCTCTAGTATAAATTTTGCTCGAATTGTCAAAAAGATTGAATTTCGGAATGTCATCAGTCAAGCCCAAATTCGCTTCAAAAAACGAATCAATATTTCCAATATCCGTCCAATACCCTTCGTATTGGTAACTCAATATTTTCTGTTTGCCAATCGCTTGCGGAATGATTTCTTTGCCAAAATCTTTAGTGTCGGGATTCGACATCAACTCGACTAACAATTCGCGATTGAATATATAAATCCCCATCGAAGCCAAATAATGTTTGCCTTCTTCTTTCATTTCGTCGCTTACTTCGGAGGTCCAATTGGGTAACAAATCGGGTGCTGGTTTTTCAATAAACGAAGTGATGAAATTATCGGCATCGGTTTTTAGAATTCCAAATTCAGACGCTTCTTTGGCAGTAACAGGTAAGGTCGCAATTGAAATCGTAGCGCCGCTTTTTTCGTGTGCTTTGATCATTTCATTGAAATCCATTTGATACAACTGATCGCCCGATAAAATCAACGCATAATCAAAGTCATGGTTCATGAAATGTTGCATGCATTGGCGCACTGCATCGGCCGTTCCTTGAAACCAAGTCGGGTTATCGGGAGTTTGCTCTGCTGCTAAAATATCGACAAAAGCGGTGCTGAAGTGACTAAAATGATAGGTGTTTTTAATGTGTTGGTTCAACGAAGCCGAGTTGAACTGCGTCAATACAAACATGCGCTTGATATCCGAATTGATGCAATTGGAAATCGGAATGTCGACCAATCGGTATTTTCCAGCAATGGGAACAGCTGGTTTGGACCGACTTTCCGTAAGTGGTGCTAAACGCGATCCTTGTCCGCCACCTAAAATGATGGCTAGTGTACTTTTATTCATGGGTTTATTTTTTTAAGGATTGATAGACTTCGATATATTCTTCGGCAACTTTGTCCCAGGAATGGTCAATTTGCATGATTTCTTTTCGGATAGCATCCCACTTTTTCGAGTCGTGAAACAAGCCAATTGCTCTCGTGATAGCATGGTTGACATCGAAAACGCTAGTATGGTTGTGGCAGATTCCAAAGCCGCCATCGCCAAAATCAATAACGGTATCCCGCAAACCACCTGTTCTGCGAACAATAGGAACGGTTCCGTAACGCAACGCATACAATTGATTCAAACCACAAGGTTCTACTCGAGACGGCATTAATAAATAATCGGCACCTGCATAAATAGTGTGCGCTAATTTTTCATTGTAGCCAATATACACATTGTAATTGCCGTGGTAAAAATTCTGCAAGCTTTGCAAATCGCGCTCCACTTGTGGATCACCAGATCCCAAAACTAAAATATTGATTTCTTTATGGTTTTCGTGCAGTGCCACGCTGCAAATTTGCGGCAACAAATCGGCTCCTTTTTCATCGACCAATCTTCCGATAAAGGTAAATAGGGGTTTGCTGGCATCTAAATTGAACTGCTCACACAAAAAAGTTTTGTTCTCGGCTTTGCCTTTTTTATAGGTTTTCAAATTATAGTTGAACGGCAGCATCGGATCTGTTTTGGGATTCCAAACTTCAGTGTCAATTCCGTTTAAGATACCCAATGATTTCGGGCGTTCCCATCGTAATAAATTTTCCAAACCATTGGCATGATTACTAATTTCATCCAAATAACTGGGCGAAACAGTGGTGACTTTCCAAGCACATTTGATCGCGGAAGCTAACGGATTTAGGCCGCCGTTCCATTCGAGATAGCCAATTTTCGACAAATCAAAATCGGGTAAATAATGCAATTTATCATACCCAAACCAACCTTGATATTGTCCGTTGTGAATCGTTAGTAGCGTAGGAGTTGTCTTTAAATACTGGTAATTGTAACTGTATTGCACCATAAACGGAATCAAACTCGTGTGGTGATCATGGCAGTGCAAAACATCTGGATACTGATTGGTTTCCGTAAGCCAATTCAAAAAGGCAATTTGAAAGGAAAGAAACCGCTCCGTGTCATCTTCATAGGAATAAACATTGGGGCGATCAAACAATTCAGGAATGGCAATTTGGTACAATTCAAAACCCAGTTTGTTTTTTTTTTCTTTTAAAATAGAGTAGGAGAAGAGAAACCAGCCCAATTTGAGTTGGCCCTGATGCACCACCTCGTATTCATTTTCTTGAAGAAATTTATTGTCATAAGCCGGAACAATAACGCTGGATTGATGACCAAGTTGATTTTGATATTTTGGAAGAGCGCCAACCACATCGCCCAAACCACCTACTTTGGCTACGGGATAACATTCGGCGCTGATATGAAAAATTTGCATAGTGTATTAAATTAGTGGTGAAGCGATTCGGTTACTCGTAAAGTTTCAAATTTTAAATGAAAGTTGGTATAACAAAAACGCTTGCACTAAAAGTATAAAATTAATTAAACATTTCGGTTACCTGAGGAATATAAAAACTATACAGCAGCGCTACTTTTTGAGTTATTTTGTAAAGTTTTGGTTGTCATTTTGTTTAAAAAACTAAATTTGAAACAATAAATGCAGAACAGACACCGATGAATACAGATTTAAGTTGGTCCGATTTTGAAAAAGTGGAAATGCGCGTAGGCACTATTGTAGCCGTGGATGATTTTCCCGAAGCCAGAAAACCAGCCTATCAACTTACTATTGATTTCGGGACGGAACTAGGAATAAAGAAATCTTCCGCGCAAATTACCGAGCGCTATTCGAAAGAAGAATTGCTAAACAAACAAATTATTGCGGTTGTTAATTTTCCTCGCAAACAAATTGGGAAGTTTTTTAGCGAATGTTTGGTTTTGGGTTCTGTTGGTGACGATAATGATATTGTACTTTTGACTTCTGATCTAAAAGTGTCCAATGGTTTGCGAATTGGCTAATTAACGTGGACATTTCTTGAGGATTGCTGCCACTTCATGAGCGCCTGTAGTTTTGGAGTTTTCCAATTCCGAAATAATGTTGTGAAAATCTTTTTCATTTCGGTTTTGCGACATTTTTTTTACCGCCTGAATTTCATTAATTTCTATTTCAAAAGCCACAATACCTTCTGTTTGGCGCATTGTTTTTTCGGAAAGATTTTCTACACGAACGGGATTCTTTGAAGTTGCTTCGTATTTGTCGACCAACTTTTTCAACGATGCAACCACTGCTGCGCCTTTTACAATTTTAATCGTACCGTAAACGTGAACGGCGATGTAGTTCCATGTGGGTACATTTTCTTTTTCATACCAAGACGATGAAATGTAACTGTGTGGTCCGGAGAAAATAGCGAGAATTTTGGCATCCGAAGTAAAACTTTTCCATTGTGGATTCTCCTTGGATAAGTGGCCGTAGAGAATTTGATTTCCATTCTTAGCCACTTCAAATTCTAATGGAATGTGCGTCGCCCAGAGTTTACCATCTGTTTGATTGACCAAAATTCCGAAACTGTTTTCCTTTAGAAATTGTATAATTTCTTCTTGGTTTTCGTTTTTATACAAATCAGGAACATACATAGCATTAGGATTTACGATATTTGATTTACGATATACGAAAAACGATTACAAATAGCTAGATTACATTGACTTCGGCTTCAATAGCAATTCCAAACGTTTTTAGAATAGTCGCTTGGATTTCTTTGGAAACTGCTAGTATTTCTTGACCTGTTGCGTTACCATAATTCACCAAAACTAGGGCTTGATTCTTATGAATACCTGCGTCGCCAAAACGTTTCCCTTTAAATCCCGCTTGTTCGATGAGCCAACCGGCGGGAACTTTTACTTCGGTTTCCGACACCTCAAAGTATCTCATTTCTGGAAATTTTTTATGGATTTTCTCAAAATCGGATTTCAATAAGATCGGATTTTTGAAGAAACTGCCGCTATTTCCTAATTCTTTTGGATTGGGTAGTTTGCTTTGCCGAATGGCGATCACAGCATTACTAACGTCCTTGATGGTTGGGTTGGTGATTTCTTTCTTTGTTAATTCAGCTAAAATATCACCGTAAGAGGTATTTATTTTGTGATTGCGTTTTGTCAATTTAAAAACAACGGAGGTAATAACGAATTGGTCTTTGGCTTCCTGTTTAAAAATACTTTCGCGGTAACCAAAGTGACATTCTGCATTGGTAAAGGTATGAAGTTCTTGTGTCGCAATTTTAATCGCTTCACAGGAAACCATTGTATCTTTAATCTCAGTTCCGTAGGCACCAATGTTTTGAACGGGTGTTGTACCCACATTGCCTGGAATAAGGGACATGTTTTCCAATCCTCCAAAATTATTATCGAGTGTCCAAAGGACAAATTCGTGCCAATTTTCTCCGGCTTGACTTTCTACCCAAACAAAATCAGAATCTTCCCGAAGTATTTTTTTTCCTTTTAAATCAATATGAATGACTAAAGCGTCGATGTCTTTGGTTAACAACATATTACTTCCGCCGCCAAGAATGAATTTTTTGTCTTCGTGATGTTTTTGCAATAGGGTTTGCAATTCGGCAATGGAATGCACCGCGACAAACTGTTTGGCTTTGGCTTCAATTCCGAAGGTATTGTAATGCTTTAGCGAAAAATCTTGGCTAATTTTCATAAAGGGAAAGCTACGATTGGACGTTATTTAAAACTCAAATTTAAGGCAATTTCTGGAAAGGAAATACTAAACGATTTCAGCAAGTGTCATAAATTTGTTAACATAGTACTTCATCCATATGTGCATCATGAATAAAGGCATAATGTAAGATACCATTCGAGTATCGCCGCTTTGCAGGTTTTGAATCAATTTTTTAGCGTTGATGTTTTGAAAGTATGGCATTTGAAATAACTCACTTTTTGAAAAGGAATCCAACTCGTCTCTAAACGCTGGGCTTTTGGTGATGTAATCGCCCCAAGGCGCACTTAATCCTACTTTTCGGAAGTTTAGAATTTCTTCTGGTAATCGTTTTCCAACGGAACCTTTCAAAAGGTATTTTCCTTTTTTCCCTTTAAATAACCAATGGTCTTCTAGTGAACCGATTCCGGAAATTAATCGAGGGTCTAAAAAGGGTTCACGACATTCGATGGACGATCCCATGGTCGAACGGTCGTTTCGATCAAGCAACGAACACAAATAAGTATGTTGATCAAAATATAAAGCCTGACGTCTTAAATTATTGGGATATAATGACTTGGCTTCAGAATATATTTGTTTTCGGTATTCGTTTTTCGGTGCGGAGGGAATTCCAAATGTTTGTTCAATATCTTTCGGATAAATATTAGAACCGTTATACATAACCAAGTCGGCATTATTCTTTATTTGAGCGTACCGAACCAATTTTTCATATCGAGGTTTGTTGGCAAAGAGCTCAAAATTCCCAATGGTAGCGATGGATGAAAGTAATGATGGATAGCGCAAGGCTTTATAACGGACATATCCACCCATTAATTCATCGGCGCCTTCACCAGACAAAAGCACTTTTACCTTGGGCTTTGCCATTTTTGATAACGCTAAAAGATGCGGCTCGTTGAGATGCATCAAAGGTTCGTCTTGATAATAGGTGGATGACAAGAGTTTGTCAAACAAATTTTTATCTTCTAAAACGATAGAATTGAAATTATAATCAAATTTTTCAGTTAGTCTTTTTGCCAAATGGGATTCGTTGTGCTCCTGTTCTTTAAAGCCTATATTGAACGCTTGTATGTCTTTAAATTTTTGCGCGTATAAAGACGCCAATACCGAAGAAGAATCCAACCCAGCACTAAGTAAAACGCCCACTGGAACATCGCTAACCATTCGAAGTTTGATAGAGTCATCAAATGTTTCGCTAAACCAATCCATCGGTTTTTTGATGACGGAATGATTTTGAATTTCTCGTTTTAAATCCCACCATTTTTCTGTTGCAGTCATTCCGTTAAAAAAGATCGTCATGGCATGGCCTGGAAGTACTTTTTTCACTTTTTCGTAGAGTGTATTTTCTCCGGCAACAAATCGATTAAAGATATATTCTTCCACACCATCTTGAGCTATTTTCAAAGGAACACCAGCTGTAAAAAGCGCTTTTTGTTCGGAACCAAAATAAATGGTTTCGTTGTGCAGTGCGTAATACAAAGGTTTCACACCCATTCTATCCCGAACTAAGACTAATTTTTTCTCTAATTTGTCCCAAATAGCAAATGCAAACATTCCGTTCAATCGAGGGAGCATGTTCAAGCCATGCAATTGGTATAATTTCAATAAAACTTCCGTATCCGAATGGGTTTTAATTTCAAAACCGTTGCTTTTCAATTCTGGATAAAAATCTTTGAAGTTGTAGATTTCACCATTAAAAACGATAACATATCTACCGTCTTCTGAAAGAAAAGGTTGGTGACCGGCGGTAGTCACATCTAAAATAGATAACCGGCGATGTCCAAACCCCATATTGTTATCAATGAAAATTCCTTTATCGTCCGGGCCACGATGATCTAAGGCGTCGCGCATTTGGATTAAAATACGCTCGTCTACTTTTCTTTGCGATTGCAAGTGCAAAATTCCATTAATACCACACATAACTATTGGTTTGAATGAGTATTAATTAATTCATGGTAACGCTCGGAGATTATTTTCATATTGATTTGATAATTGGCATTTTCTTCTATAAAAGTTCGGTTGCGCTTAATTACGTTTTCGCGATACGTTGGGTTCTCGAAGGCCCACAGCAATTCAGTAGCCAAAGTTTCAAAATCATCTACTGGAATTAATTGGCCATTTTCTCGATGGGTAATCCAACTTTGATTGCCGGGAATATCGGTCACAATCGGATAGCAATGCATTGCCATGGCTTCAAACAAAGAGGAGGAAACACCTTCTGTAATAGGCATGCTGATATAAAAATTGGATGTTCCTAATGTTTTTGGTAATGCTGTATTTTCAATCCGACCCGTAAAAAGTACCTTGTCGGCAATATTTAATTTTGTTGCAGCGTCTTTTAAAAGCGGTAGTTGTGGTCCATCGCCAACAATAGTCAATTGAAAATCAGTTCCCTTTTCATGCAACAAACCGAAGGCTTTCAAAATAGTATCATGACGGTATTCGGGCAGCAACGAACGAGTGACAACAGCTTTTATTTTTGAATCGTCGACAGCAGGGTTATTTTCAAAAAGATTTAGATTGATGCCTTTGGGCAAAACTAAAACCTTTGACATGTCTACGTGCGCTTTTTTCATTGACAAAGTCATTACGGAACCCCAAGCATGAATCAAGGTTGCTTTTCGAAACGCATAATTTTGAATCCTCTTCTTAATGGGGAACAATAAGGAACTTTCAGGCCACAAATCAGTAATCCCTTGTTGCGCGATGGCTACAGGTTTTACACCAGTCAATGCAGCGAGAAAGCCATAACTGGTTGTCCGTTCGGCAATAACCATATCGGGTTGGTGTTCTTTGATTATTTTTTTGATCTTGAGAAGCGATAGTGTATATTCTAGAATCCGTAATAGTCGTTTGAAAATACCAGCACCTGAGGTTTTTAATTCCCAAGTGATTACCTCAAAATCGCCAAACTCCCGAACTCCGGAAATCCAAGTGATGGCATCCGCTCGATAGGTTTCACCGAGAAAAAGTATTTTCCTTTTTTTCATTTTACTATTATTCCTCAGCAGTTAACGCACGATTGATAAAATCATTCAAAGGTTTTAACGCCAAGAGTTTTTGACTCGCTTGGTTTACAAAATCTTTTTGGGTAACCATTTGGGTGTCGAATTGTTGTGTGGCGGTAAAACTTTTCAATTTGAGAAATTCAATAGCAGGATGCTCTTTGTCGAATCCTTTCGGTGGGTTTTTTAATGTTGTATTTTCGTCACGATTCAAAGTTCCATAGACATCGTGAAATGATTTTTGTTGGATTAAAGCTTCTAAATCATCGTAAAAAAAATTGATTTCTTTTCTAATTTTTTGAAGTTGATCCGGTTGCGGGCAATACAGGCCACCTCCAAGAAATGATTTTTCATTTTCAATGTGAAGATAGTAGCCAGAGGATTCTCCTTGTCTTGAACCAGAAGGCATCCAAATACCCATATGGGTTTTGTAGGGCGATTTGTCTTTAGAAAAGCGAATGTCACGATTAATTCGGAAGGTACAGTTTTTTACTTCCAACAACTCTAAAGCAGGGTCGTGCGGTTTCATCACTTCCAACAATTCGGCTATGAGTTGATGGTAGTCCTTTTTGTATTCCTCATAGCGCTTCTTCTGGGATAAAAACCAATCACGATTGTTATTGGCTTTAAGATCGGCCAAAAATTGTAGGGATTCTTTGGATAGCATTGGATCTATTGTAATTGTTTTTTCAAATCTTCTTCACTAATGAAACCATTGTGTTTCCATTTCACTTCTTTATTCTGATACAATAGTAAGGCGGGCAATCCATCGATTTTGAGCTCGGAAACCAAAGTCTTATTTTCATCCGCATTCAAACGAATAATGGTGACTTTGTCTTTTAATTCGGATTGCATTTTCAAGAGATAGGGTGCCATTTTTTTACAAGGTTCGCACCATTCGGCATAAAAATCAACCAACACTAGTTTGTCGGTATTCAATAAATCGCCATATTCTTGGGAACACATTCCAATGATCTTATCGCTAGGAGCAGAAAGTCCTGCCGCGTTCCATTTCATAATGCCACCTTGCAAATCGTAAATTTTTTGAAAACCCAGTTCTTCGAGTTTTACAGCTGCTTTTTTACTTCGACTCCCGGCCATGCAATACACAAAAACAGGCTTAGATTTATCTAATTTAGAAACTTTCGCTTCAAAATCATCACCATTCCAATTGATGTTTTGCGCGTTATCTAGGTGTTGACTGGCAAATTCTTGTGGTGTTCGTACGTCTAAAAGTTGGGCGTTGGGCGTCGCTTTTACTTTTGCTGCGAAAGCGATAGGAGCCATGTTTTCATAATGTTCTTGCGAATTGCCTTTACAAGAAAAAAGTAGAAAACAGCAGCTGATGAGAATCGAATAACGAATTTGCTTAATCATACCAAAAAAAATTGAGTAGCAAAATTAGGTAATTTTTGATTTCCTTCTACCAATATAGTCTTAAATTATAAAGGAAAGATTTTATAACTCTGATGCGTCTGTTTCACAATGTTTTCAGTGCGTTCCGGATGGGTGTCGGAAATAAACAATTGGCCAAATTCATCGTTGTTGACCATTTCGATTATTTTTCCCACTCGAGTTTCGTCGAGCTTATCGAATACATCATCAAATAAGAGAATGGGTTTCTCGCCGCTTTGCTTTTTTAGAAAATCAAACTGCGCTAATTTTAAGGCGATTAAAAACGATTTTTGTTGGCCTTGCGATCCAAATTTTTTAATGGGATGTGCATCAATTTCGAAAGAAAGATCGTCTTTGTGTATTCCAGAGCTGGTATATTGTAGCGCACGGTCTTTGCCAATGCTTTCTGCTAGCAATTGCAATAATGACAGGTCGAATAACTGACTTTCATAGACCAATTGTACGGTTTCTTCTGAACCCGTAATGGCGTGATGGTGTTGCTTGAAAATCGGAATGAACTCGTCTAAAAATGTTTTTCTCTTTTCAAAAATACTATGTCCTAACTGATGCAATTGCTCGTCATAGATGGATAAAGTTTCGGTCTCAAAAACGTGATTTAACGCGAAGTATTTTAATAGCGCATTGCGTTGTTGAATGATTTTTTGATATTGAATCAGCTGCTGCAAGTAACCCGGGTCGGATTGCGAAATTACACTATCCATAAATCGGCGGCGAGTTTCACTTCCTTCAACAATCAAATCACGATCGGCTGGCGAAATGATTACCAGCGGAATAAAGCCCACATGGTCGGAAAATTTCTCGTACACTTTGCCGTTGCGCTTCAAGATTTTTTTCTGATTTTTCTTTAAGCTACACAGAATAATTTCACTGCGTTCTTTGATTTCAAAAGCGCCGTCAATCACAAAAAACTCTTCACCGTGTTTGATATTTTGGACAGCCAACGGATTAAAATAACTTTTTCCGTAAGCCAAATGATAAACGGCATCCAAAACATTGGTTTTCCCAACACCATTTTTCCCAACAAAACAATTGATTTTGTGGTCGAATTCGAAGTTGGCCTCCGAAAAATTCTTATAATTGAACAGGGAAATCGATTTTAAAAACATCGCAAATGGGTACTAAAAACAAGCTTTTTAAAGGGTTGCAAATTATTGAAAAATATCCATAAAAAGTTACTTTTATTATTTTCTGTTGCAATTCTTTGGGTATAAACAAAGTAATCGCTCCAATTATGGCTTCTATTTGAAATATTTCAATATTAAATCAATTTTTTTTGTGTGAGTTTGAATAAAAATTTTATTTTTGCGGCTCACTAATTTAAAATAAATGGCAACGTATAATAAAAGAGGTTACAAAACTCCAAAAGAAAAAGAAGACAATACTTTTATCGAAGATGTAAAAGTGGATGAAAAAGATAGTACAACCGCTGGTGTTTTTAATTCTTTAGATCAAACCGCTTCCAAAACAGAAGAATGGGTTGCTAACAACCAAAAATATATATTCGGAATTGTAGCTGTTATCGCTTTAGTAACCGTTGGTTATTTGATGTACCAAAAATTCATCGTGGCGCCTAAAGAAGAAGAAGCTACCACTGAAATGTTTGAAGCGCAACAAAACTTCCAAAAAGCAGTAGATGGTGGAACGAAAAGTGACTCTTTATTCAACTTATCCTTGAAAGGTGCTGAAGGCAAATTTGGTTTCAAAGATATCGCTGAGAAATTTTCTGGAACGGATGCTGGAAACTTAGCTAATTACTATGCGGGTATTGCTTACTTGAATACAGGGAAATATGCTGAAGCAATTACCTCGTTAGAAAAATTCCAATCGAAAGATATGATTTTAAGTACGCTAGCTGTGGGTGCTATTGGTGATGCGTATGCTCAGCAAAAGAAATCAAAAGAAGCTTTAGAGCAATATGTTAAAGCATCGGAAATGAATAAAAATGATTTGACAACGCCAAGATTTTTATTGAAAGCAGGTCAAACTAGTTTGGCTTTGGGAAATAAAGCGGATGCTCTAAAATATTTTACAGAAATTAAAGAGAAATACGAAAACACTCCTGAAGGTTCTACCATAGACGGTTTGCTCGGTTTAGCCCAATAATTATATTGGTTAATGCTGTAAATTATCGGTTTTAAATCGTAAATTTATAACGAAAAATCAACACGATTCATGGCAACAGCTAACAAAAATTTATCAGAATATAATAAAACAACAATCCCAAGCGCGAAAGATTTTCGGTTTGGGATTGTTGTTTCTGAATGGAATGATCACATCACCAATGGCCTTTATAATGGTGCTGAAATCGCGCTTTTAGATTGTGGCGCACTTCCGGAAAATATCATTCGTTGGAATGTTCCTGGAAGTTTTGAACTCATCTACGGCGCCAAGAAAATGATTGAAACCCAAAATGTGGATGTAGTCATAACCATCGGCTCCGTTATCAAAGGCGAAACCATGCATTTCGAATTTGTATGCGAAGGGGTAACCCAAGGCATTAAAGATTTGAATGTTTTGTCGGACATTTCGGTGATTTTTTGTGTTTTGACAGACAATACCGAACAACAATCAATCGACCGAAGTGGTGGAATCCACGGCAATAAAGGAACCGAAGCGGCGATTGCTGCCATCAAAATGGCTTATTTACGCCAACAAGCGGGTAGAAGTTACCAATACTTAAATCAACAAATTACTGCAGGGCCATTGCAATTGGAAAACGAACCTTTAAAACTCAAAGAATAATTTTAATTCCAATAAGAAACTTTGAAAACCTACTTTTAACTACAGTAGGTTTTTTAGTTTTATGATAGTATTGGCTTTAAAATCGAATAGAATTTAGTTAAATTTGTACGCCTTGGATAAAAATCCAATTTTAAAACCAAATTAATGTCGAGCATTATTCAATTACTTCCTGATCACGTTGCGAATCAAATTGCCGCTGGAGAAGTCGTTCAGCGACCTGCTTCTGTAGTAAAAGAATTGCTCGAAAATGCCGTGGATGCCAAAGCGACCGACATCAAATTAATTATTAAAGATGCTGGCAAATCGCTAATTCAAATTGTTGATAATGGAGTAGGAATGAGTGTTACCGATGCGCGCTTGTGTTTCGAGAGACACGCCACTTCCAAAATTCGCAAAGCGGAAGATTTATTCACTTTACACACCAAAGGTTTTCGTGGTGAAGCTTTAGCGTCTATTGCAGCCATAGCGCATGTAGAATTAAAGACCAAACAAGAACAAGAAGAATTAGGGACTCATATCATCATTGAAGGCAGTAAGTTCGTTTCCCAAGATGTAGCCGTATTGCCCAAGGGAACTTCGTTTTCCGTCAAGAATTTGTTTTTCAATATCCCAGCGCGACGCAATTTTTTGAAGTCGGATAGTGTTGAATTTCGACACATCATCGACGAATTTCAAAGAGTAGCTTTAGCACATCCCAACATACATTTTACGTTTTATAACAATGGAACGGAAGAATTTGTTTTGCCTTCTTCCAATTTTAGACAACGCATCGTCTCTATTTTCTCTGGAAAAACCAATGAGAAATTAGTGCCCGTAGAGGAAGAAACGGAAATAGTAACCATACAAGGATTTGTTTGCAAACCAGAATTTTCTAAGAAAAGTCGCGGAGAACAATTTTTCTTCGTGAACGATCGGTTTATCAAAAGCGGTTATTTGCATCATGCCATTATGAATGCCTACGAAGGTTTGCTGCGCGATGGTGCACAACCTAGTTACTTTTTGTATTTGAATGTGCCGCCGAATACGATAGACATCAACATCCATCCCACCAAAACCGAAATTAAATTTGACGACGAACAAGCTTTGTACGCTATTTTGCGTTCGTCTGTGAAGCACAGTTTGGGACAATTTAATGTAGCTCCTGTATTGGATTTTGATCGCGATTCCAATTTGGATACACCCTATCATTTTAAAAATTTAGAAGCGCCGTATCCGACAATACAAATCGATAGCACCTTCAATCCATTTGCTGCGGAGCAACCCACAAGGAATAGCGTTACTAGTTCTTTTAAAGCCAGAAAACCAGAAACGGCTTCTTGGGAAAGTTTGTATGTTGGACTCAGTGACGATACCGATGCCATCTCCGAAGTAGGCGGCATGCAGTTTGAAAGTGATCCCGAAAAAACTAGCCTTTTTGAAAACGATGCCGTGGAGCAGGTAAGTCCGAGAACCTATCAAATTCATAAGAAATACATCGTAAACCCTATTAAATCCGGAATGGTCATCGTCAATCAAAACCGAGCGCACCAACGGGTTTTGTATGAGCAGTTCTTAACGAATATGACGGTGCATCAAGCGTCGAGTCAGCAACTGTTGTTTCCCTTGCAATTACACTTTTCTAAAAATGACCTGCATTGGATTTCCGAATTGCAACTAGCTTTAACCAATACCGGTTTTGTTTTCGATACCATTCAGGACGACAGCGTTGTAATTTCAGGATTGCCCGTTCATGTCAAAGAAAGTGAAGTTGCTATCGTTTTAGAGCAACTAATTAGTGACTTACAGGACGAAATACCAGAGAACAGTTTTAGTCAAAACGATACTATTTCCAAATCGATGGCCAAAAGTCTAGCCATAAAAAACGGTGTTTATATGACCGAAAAAGAGCAAGAAAACTTAGTTAACGGATTATTCGCTTGCAAAGATCCTAGCGTTTCCCCTTTTCAAAAACCTACTTTCATCACGATGCGTGTGGAAGATTTAGATAAAAAATTCGCCTTATGATGCAGATTACACCGACTGTCAAGCAGTTGTTAATTATTAATATTTTGTTTTTTATTGGAAGTCAAGTCGTTGGTGAAGCTTCATACAATTACTTGTCTCTTTTCTTTTTCGAAAATAATAAGTTCCAATATTGGCAGCCCATCACACACATGTTTATGCACGGAGGCATAATGCACATTGCTTTTAATATGTTTGCTTTGTATTCGTTTGGTTCTGCTTTAGAATATTTTTGGGGATCAAAGAAATTCTTGTTTTTTTACATTTCTTGTGGATTGGGTGCTGCTTTATTACACAGTGGTGTGAATTATTTTCTTTTTCACGATGGCTTAAATTCACTTGTCGAAGCTGGTTTTAATAAATCAGAAATTTACGATTTATTAAATCAAGGACAGATGGATTCCCGTTGGGTAGACACACTTGGAAATTCTGGATTGTCAAGTTTTGCAGGAGCCTTTGCTTCTCCGGCGGTTGGTGCTTCCGGAGCTATTTACGGTTTGCTCGTTGCGTTTGCCTTCATGATGCCGGATGCCGAATTGGCATTGATGTTTATTCCGGTTCCTATTAAAGCGAAATACTTCGTTCCTGGTTTGCTTTGTGTCGATTTATTTTTGGGCGTTTCTGGAAATTCTATTTTTGGTGGCGGAAGCGGAATTGCTCATTTTGCTCATATTGGAGGTGCATTAGTAGGCTTCTTGATGATGTGGTATTGGAAGAAAGATCAATTTAGAAATAACCGTTGGAATTAAACCTTAAAATTTAAAAATGAATATTATCGACGATTTAAAAATGCAATATAAAATGGGAGGCTTTGAGCAAAAGGTCATCTATTGGAATGGTGCTGTCTTTTTAATTTCGCTGATTTTCTTTTACCAATTTAAAGGTAGTTTCTTTCAATTTCCTGACTGGATTTCCTTAACGGCGAATCCAACGCAATTGCTATATAAACCTTGGACATTACTAACGTATTCTTTTTTTCATGCTGGATTCTTCCACCTTTTATTCAACATGATTGTACTGAATTTTGCAGGTCGGTTGTTCCTTACTTTCTTTTCGCAAAAGCAGTTTTTGGGATTGTACTTGTTGAGCGGCATTTTTGCGGGATTGGTCTTTGTCTTGTTTTATTATGTGTCCAATTTGGGAACTAGCTCCGCTATTGTTGGGGCTTCAGGCGCGATTATGGCAATACTCGTTGCGACGGCTACGTTTTCTCCTTTTATGACTTTGAGGTTGTTGTTGATTGGCAATGTCAAATTGTGGCAGTTTACGTTTGTTATTTTGCTATTGGATTTAATTCAGATATTCACAGAAAATACCGGAGGCCACGTGGCTCATTTGGCGGGAGCTTTCTTCGGATTTATATACATCAAGTTATTGCAAAATGGTACCGATTTGAGTACCGGTGTTTCCTTTATTTTGGATACCTTCGCTAATGGTTTTTCTAAGAAGAAGGCAACTCCGTTCAAAAAAGTGCATCGGACTTACCAACCGAATCCGCCCAAAACCGTTTCTAAAATCGTGACGAAGGACAAGACGCAGCAACAAATCGACGAGATTTTAGATAAGATTAGCCAGTCAGGTTACGATAGTTTAACCAAAGAAGAAAAGGAATTTTTATTTAAAGCCGGAAAATAGTAGTAACCAAATTTCAAGTAGTGAAGCGACTCTCATGGTTCAATAAAGCAATGTTTTTTTTCAATATAGTTTTGACTGTATTGACCTTTGTTGCTTATGCGCTACCTTTTTTGGCTCCCAAATTATTTCCTTTGTTGTCGGTCTTGACTTTGATGATGCCGTTGTTTTTAATTTTGAACGGCTTGTTTTTTCTGTATTGGTTGATTCAATTTAAGAAGCAAATCTTCTTATCCGGATTGGTTTTATTAACGGGAATCACTTTTATCAATAAGTTCTACAAGTTTTCTGCGGTGAATTTACCAGCAAACGAGAATGATTTTGTAGTGATGAGTTATAATGTGCGCTTGTTTAATTTGTTCGATTGGATGCCGAAAACCGATGTGGCGACTTACATTCGAACCTTCATCAACGATAAAAATCCTGACATTGTTTGTATTCAGGAATATTCTACTTCGGCCAACATCGATTTGAAAGTGTATCCGCACCGCTATATTTTTATGCAGGGCAATAAAATCAAAACGGGGCAAGCCATCTTTTCGAAATTTCCAATTATTGACGAAGGGAATTTGGTTTTTCCAAGCTCGAACAACACCGTAATTTTTGCCGATATAAAAAAAGGGAAAGACATAATTCGGATCTATAACATGCAGCTACAGTCGATTAAGATTTCACCCGATGTCAATGAAATCTCAGAAAACATGGATGAAATCAATCAACAAAAGTCGCAATTGGTTTTCAAACGAATTAGCATCGCTTTTAGAAAGCAGCAACAGCAAGCCGAGATCATTCGCAATCACAAAGAGGGTTGCACGTATCCGGTGATTATTTGTGGCGATATGAATAACAGTCCGTTTTCCTACGTATATCGCAGCATCAAAGGGAAATTAAACGATACTTTTGAAGAGGCGGGAAGTGGCTTTGGTCAAACCTATCATTTCAAATATTATCCTGCCCGTATCGATTACATATTTGCCGATCCGATTATGAAGGTAAAAAGTTTTGAGAGCTTTCCAGATTTCGTCAATTCGGATCATTATCCCATCATGACACGGTTGTCGATTGAATAATTTAAAGTGCTTGTTTTTTCAAATAGTCTAAAGCAAACCGACCTTCATTAAAAAGTAAGTCCAATATACTCAAGTTGTTCAGAAAACCGTGCTTTTCACCAAAAACTTGTGTGTACGATTCGAAACTAGCGTTGTCTTTTTTTCCATTCGCAAGACCTCTATAATCCTTATATTCGGTTACTTCATGAAAGTATTCCGTAGTGGTTTCAAAGGAAAAAGGCATGCCCAAACATTTTGAAATCAATGTCATACTTTCCAAATTCAAATCCATTAAGAAGGTGTATTTTTTGTTGAAAATGGGAGACAAGGTTTCTTCAAAATATTCAAAAAAGGGTGAAGTGCGGTAAGCCGCTTCCAAAGATTTAAAGTGCTGTTTTTGCCAATCGAACGCCGTTTCTAAGCGAACTTCTTTTGTTCGTTGGTGCGCTTCTTTCGAATGTTTGATGGGAATATTTAACAATTGAATTCCGTTCGGACTGTAAATATAGGTCCTGTTTCGATTGGTTTGTTTTTGGAAATTATCTTCCATTTCCAAAACAATACGATCCGTTTGTGCCATCGCTACAAAATGACTGATGGAAGGAAAGTAAGTAGGATGGAGGAGAATGCTCATTTAACTATTTTGTTTTCTCTTGTTTAAGAATGCGGTTATTCCGAAATACAAAGCAAGCGCAATCAAGAAAAATTTGAAATAGGAGTAAGGTTGTCCTTCACCGTTAACAGTAGTAAACAAACGTTCCCATCGAATTTTATCGAAACCTTTTGCGTTTGGATCTAAACTCATCCAAATAAAAACAGGTTTTCCTACGATGTGATTCTCCGGAACATAACCCCAATAACGGCTGTCTTCCGAGTTGTGACGGTTATCACCCATCATCCAATAGTAATTTTGTTGGAACGTATAGGACGTAGCAACTTTCCCGTTAATACGTATTTCAGTGCCATTGACTTTTAAATCATTGCCTTCGTATTCGGTAATAAGTCTTTTGTAAAAAGGAAGGTTTTCGATGTTTAACTGTATTGTTTTTCCAGCTTGTGGAATATAAATCGGGCCGTAATTGTCTTTGTTCCAAGTATTTTTAATCTGTGGAAATACGGCAGGTTCGGCTTCGTGTGAAATGTTTCTTGTAATGGAAGTCACAATCGGATTGCTTTTCAAACGAGCAGCGGATTCTTCCGTAAGTGACGTGAATAGAAACGTGCTGGCTGCAGTTTGGTAAACCGGATCTGTGATGTGCAATTCTTTTAAAATGTAGGTGGGGTCGAAACTATTCCCATTAGTGGCAACCGTATAAGAATATTGTGGTTTAGCGCGTTCTGGCAATACCAATTGTTTTCCATTGATATAAACGATTCCGTCTTTAATTTGAAGCTCATCGCCCGGAATGCCTTGACATCGCTTCACGTAGTTCGATTTTTTGTCGATGGGTTTGTCTGCTTTTCTTTTCGAAGTATCAAAAAATTTATACACCGTATCGACGGGCCAATTGAAAACAACAATATCATTGCGTTCAATTTTTTGCATACCCGGGAATCGGAAGTATGGCAATTGAGGTTTGTTTAAATATGATTTTTTGTGAAGCAACGGAATGGTATCGTGCACCATCGGCAAAGCTACAGCAGTCATTGGCGTACGAGCACCATAGTGAAATTTACTCACAAACAAAAAATCACCCACTAGTAATGATTTCTCTAAAGACGAAGTCGGAATCGTATAAGGTTGCATGACATAGGTATGCACAATGGTAGCCACTACAATGGCAAACAACAAAGAACTTATGGTATCGGCACCTTTATTAGTCGGAATCAAACTGCGATTCGGAATGTGATTTAAAGGTTGTGTGTAGTTGATGTAAACGATATACAATCCGAAAGTGGCAATTCCCAGCAAGGTGTCAGTAGTCGTGTTTTTTCCAAAACTACGCAAGGTTTCCACCCAAACCACAGGAAACATGATCAAGTTGACAATGGGAACAAAAAGTAAAATCGTCCACCAAGTAGGACGGTTGATAATTTTCATTAAAACAATCGCATTGTAAATAGGCACCGCAGCTTCCCAACGTTTTCTGTTGGCTGCTTCATACAATTTCCAAGTTCCCAAAAAGTGAATTACTTGAATGATTAGGAAAAATACAAACCATTGAATTAGTGTCATAATATCTTAATTTACTTGTTATGTCTAAATTTTAAAATCTAATATTTCAATTCCAAAACGTCTTTCATAGTGAAGACGCCTTTTTTTCCAACAATCCATTCGGCAGCAATCACGGCACCTAAAGCAAAACCTTCCCGATTGTGCGCAGTGTGTTTGATTTCAATGGCATCAACCTCTGAGTTGTACAGCACCGTATGTGTTCCGGGAACATTTTCAATTCTTTTGGCCTCTATTTCCAGTTGGTTGCTCTGCTTGTTGTTTTCACTTTTCAAAACCCAACTAGAATAGTTCGAGTTTTCTATAATATCTTTAGCTAACGTAATCGCGGTTCCGCTGGGAGCATCTAATTTTTGAGTATGGTGAATTTCTTCCATTGAAACTGAATATTGATCAAATTTCGACATCATTTTAGCTAGGTGCGCATTCAATTCAAAAAACAAGTTCACTCCCAAACTAAAATTCGATCCATAAATAAAAGCGCCTTTTGTTTCTTGACATAGCGCTACCATGGCATCATAATCCGCTAACCAACCCGTGGTTCCCGAGACTATAGGAACGTTAGTATGCAAACATTCCGAAATGTTACCAACTGCGGCATCAGGAATACTAAAATCTATGGCAACATCGGCATCTGCTAGTCCGTCATAAGTAGTTTCCCGAGATTTTCGCAAGACGATTTCATGACCGCGGGATAACGCAATTTGCTCGATTACTTTGCCCATTTTTCCGTATCCTAAGAGCGCTATTCTCATTGAAATTTGTAATTAAAAGCGATGCCAATAGAAGGTTTCAGATTTAGATCTCGTGGATTCAAATCAGGACGCATCGATAAATTATCATTTACATTAAACTGCCCTAAATGCGCATCTACGTTAGCATCGATAATGTTTAAAACGTAAAAAGCTACCGTTAAAAGTAGCGAAAGATCGCGGTTGCGTTGGTAAAATTTTTGAGCCGTAATTAATCGAGCATCATCTAAATAAGAATATTTGTCATTCTTGATTCCAGCTAGTCGGTTTTTATAAGCATCTCTAAATTCGTGGTACTTGCTATTGTTGGTCGAATAGAAATACAGTGTAGTCCCTAAGGCACCATACACCAAAGGCACTTTCCAATATTTCTTATTGTAAACCTGACCCAAACCCGGAACAATAGCCGAGTAAAAAGCGGCCTTAGCTGGTGCTAATGGATTAATTTCCTGATTCTTGATGGTGTCTTTAGAGGCTAAAATAGGTTCTGTTTTGCCTTGACCAAAAACCAAAGGGGTTCCCAATCCAAACAGCAGTAGCAGTATGAAGGTGTATTTAAGCACTACCCTTTAATCAATTTAATAATTCGGTTGAAATCTTCTTCCGAGTGAAACGGAATCGTTATTTTTCCTTTACCATTTCCGGCTACTTTCACATCTACTTTCGCTCCGAAATAAGTAGCGATTGCTTTCTTTTCGTCTTCTGCAATAGTAAAATTGGTGCTTTTTACCGCTTTTTTAGGAGCAGGTTTCAAGCTTTCTTGGTACGATTTTACTAGCGCTTCTGTTTCTCGAACCGATAAGTTTTGACTAACGATTTTTTGATAAATATCCGTTTGAACATCTTGATCCTCAACATTGATAATGGCTCGACCGTGCCCCATACTGATGAATCCGTCCCGAATGCCCGTTTGAATAATCGGGTCTAATTTCAACAAGCGCAAATAATTGGCAATGGTAGATCTTTTTTTACCCACACGCTCACTCATTTGTTCTTGTGTTAACTGAATTTCATCAATCAAACGTTGGTAGGAAAGCGCTATTTCTATCGGATCTAAATCGTGTCTTTGGATGTTTTCGACCAATGCCATTTCCAAAGATTCTTGATCGTTAGCAATACGGATGTAAGCGGGAACTGTAGTTAAACCTACAATTTTCGATGCTCTTAAACGACGCTCTCCCGAAATTAATTGGTATTTATTGAAGTCTAGTTTTCGAACGGTAATTGGCTGAATCACACCCAACTCTCGAATCGATATTGCTAATTCCTGTAAAGATTCTTCATTGAAATTACTTCGAGGTTGAAACGGATTGATTTCAATAGCTGCGATTTCCAATTCAATAATGTTGCCCACGACTTTGTCGGCATTCTTATCGTTCACCGATTGTATGTTGTTTTCCGGATCTTTCAACAAGGCAGATAATCCTCTTCCTAATGCTTGTTTTTTTACTGCTTGTGACATACGCTAATGACTATTTTTCTTTATAATTTCTTGTGCTAAGTGCAAATAATTCGTGGCTCCTTTGCTGGTTGCATCGTAATTGATAATGCTTTCTCCAAAACTAGGCGCTTCGCTCAACTTCACATTTCGTTGGATAATGGTGTTGAAAACCATATCGTGAAAATGCTTTTGTACTTCTTCAACCACTTGATTAGACAAACGCAATCTGGAATCAAACATCGTTAACAACAATCCTTCAATATCCAAATCTGGGTTGTGAATTTTTTGAACGCTTTTGATCGTATTCAATAATTTTCCCAAACCTTCCAACGCATAGTATTCACACTGAATAGGGATGATCACGGAGTCCGAAGCCGTCAACGCATTCAACGTTAGCAATCCTAAGGATGGCGCGCAATCAATCAAAATGTAATCGTACTGGTCTTTGATCGGAGCTAAAGCTTGCTTCAGCATGTATTCCCGATTTTCTTTATCGACCAATTCAATTTCGATAGCCACCAAGTCAATATGCGCAGGAATTACCCATACATTCGGAGCGGTACATTTGATAATGGCATCTTCCGGACGGTGGCTTTGTTCGATTACCTGATACGTGCCCACCGCAACATTCTCAATATCAATTCCAAGTCCGGAACTGGCATTCGCTTGCGGATCGGCATCGATAAGCAATACTTTCTTTTCCAAAACACCCAAGGAAGCCGCTAAATTCACCGAAGTAGTAGTTTTTCCAACACCGCCTTTTTGATTGGCTATAGCAATGATTTTACCCATTTATTTTTTCAAATTTTGAGCCGTAAAAATACAATTAATTATGGGTTTTTCAAGGCTTATTTGTTAACAAAAGTTAATAAACTGACGTTGTTGGTTGTAACTCAGAGGTTGTAGGTTTTCGGGAGCTATTTCCAGCTATCCACTCTATCTTTTGCGGCGAACACCGCCACAAAAGGATGCCGTTACTATCTGGGCTAGAACCGCTACTGGTTCTTCTTTGCTTTAATCATCATTTCCAACATATCCCACATTTCTTCCGGAATCTGTTCGAGTAAGTTGAACTGTCCCGCACCTTTCAACCATTCGCCCCCGTCAATCACGACCACTTCTCCGTTAATATACGCCGAAAAATCGGAGACTAAATACGCCGCCAAATTGGCCAATTCCTGATGGTCGCCCACACGTTGCAACGGCACTTTTTTGGCCATATCAAATTTTTCCGCTAAATCGCCTGGTAACAAGCGGTCCCAAGCGCCTTTGGTTGGGAATGGTCCTGGGGCAATGGCATTGGAACGAATTCCGTACTTGGCCCATTCTACGGCTAAGCTCCGTGTCATCGCTAAAACGCCTGCTTTAGCAGTAGCACTCGGCACCACATAAGCCGAACCCGTGAAGGCATACGTCGTGACAATATTCAATATGGTGGCTGTGGTTTGTTTGGTATCAATCCAATGTTTTCCGAAAGCAAGCGTGCAATTTTTGGAGCCTTTCAACACAATATCAATGACGGTATCAAAGGCATTGGCCGACAAGCGTTCTGTTGGTGCAATAAAATTTCCAGCAGCATTGTTGAGCAATACATCTACTTTTCCGAAATCTTTTAAAACTTCTTGAAGCATAGTTTCGACTTGGTCGTAATGCCGCACATCGCACATCAAAGGCAGGCAAGTGCCACCCGTTTTGGCTTCTAGTTCTTGAGCTGTTTTTTGTAGTTTTTCTAAATCTCTTGAAGTGATGGCTACTTGGGCTCCCAATTCTAAGAAATATTGGGTCATCGCTTTGCCTAAGCCGCTTCCACCGCCGGTTACTACGATTACTTTGCCTTTTAGAGCGTCATCACGAAGCATTTTTGCTGAAAAATCCATGGTTTTTATTTTGGTTAGGTAAAAATAGAGAAAATACTTTTGATGAGACCTACATGTACTCGGTCATTTTTAAAAATTACTACTCATCGTTTTAAAGTAAAATGTCCTTTAAGAATGCGCCCATCTTGACGGTTCACCACAAACCAATAATCACTTGAAACGGCTTGTTGTCCGTTGTAGGTGCCGTCCCAGCCCACACTTTTGGATCCCAATTCGTGAAGGAACTTTCCGTAACGGTCATAAATAAAAACGGTCAAATTGGGTTCTAAATCAGCGTTGGGTATCTGCCAAGTGTCGTTGTAACTGTCGTTATTCGGAGTGAAAAAATTCGGGTAATAAAGCAACCAAACTTCTTGTTGTACCAAACTACAACCATATTTATCTCGAACGGAAACGGTATAAACTCCTGGTTCTAAATTGGTAAAAGTATTTTGGTCTTGAAACGTACTGTTGTCTAACGAATATTCAAAAGCGCCCGAATTGGAAGTTATCACGGTAATACTATTATGATCGTACGTCCAATCATGTGTTTCGATACGTTCTATCACCGGATTTTCAGAAAGCGTTACTACAATGTCCTTGGTGTTCGTACAGGTTTGATTGTTAGTGCCATAGCTGTTGGTCGCTGTTACCGTTAGATGATTTTCTCCCAGTTGAGTGACTGTAATTGCCGGTGTTGTCGAACCGTCCGACCAAGCATAAGTGGTTGTAGGTAAATTATTAACGCCAGCATCAATGGTAATAGGAGCAGCGGAACAACTGACGTAATTGGCTTGCAATTGTAATTTTGGATTTTGCCCTGCTACCAAATCGAACGAGGTGATTTCATAACAATTAGGCAAAGGATTGTACACCAATCGAGCATAAATTGTTTGCGGATTTGAACCCGGGTTGAAGGGTATGCTGGTGTTGATGGCATTCAAATTTCCTTGCGCATCGGCAAGGGATTGATGGTACGTTAGCGTGTAATTTGCAGCCGATTGCGTTCCTAAAATGGTAGCGTTTTGGAGTGTCAAATCGTACGTCTCATTTCCAGTAATGCTATCGTGACAGGTGACAATATCGTTTGCTGGCGTGGCAATGACTAACGAAAGCAGTGTGGAAACATCGAAGAGCCGGTTGACGATATTCCCACAATTATCTTGCACTTGGATGTTGTAAATTCCAGCTGCCAAATTTTGAAAAATATTGGAAGTTCCATTG
>Ga0208888_100121_pt1 | contig 46702 bp, 53 predicted proteins | sample LakWasM115_HOW13_2_FD_183929 | JGI IMG/M metagenome (GOLD analysis project Ga0208888, IMG submission 183929) | Freshwater sediment methanotrophic microbial communities from Lake Washington under simulated oxygen tension - Sediment Metagenome... | ecosystem: Environmental > Aquatic > Freshwater >...
AAATATTTTTTTTGTTCTTCAATTTCTTTTTCAAGAATTTTCATTTTAATCATCGATAAATCATCCACACTCATTTTGTAATTCATGAGTGTCTTCATATCGATGTAAGAGTAGCCTGCGTAGAGACGAAATTTTTTCTCGCGGATAGGTAGACTGGTTTCCTTGAGAAACTTCAGCGTTTGTCCGATATCTTTCAACTCGCTTTTCAACGTTGCTTTCTTCGCTTCAATTTCTGTTGAAAGATTGGTGCGAGCATATTTCATCGCTTCCACTTTATAGCTGGCCGTATCCACTTCTCTTTTCTGCTGTCCAAAAAATAAAAATGGCAGAGTTATGCCCACCATCAGTTCTTTGGAATCTTCATAGAGCATTGTGTAGCCTTTATTGAATTTTGCCTTGAGTTCGATTTCCGGAAGGAACTCGGCCTTTTTCATCGTCACTTCAGATTCCATCACGGCAATTTGAGAATTCAAATTTTTGAGTTCCAGATTATCTGAAGTCACGGTTTCGCGGTCCAGATCCACATTTCCCAGTTCCGGATCACTCAAAGGATTGTTCAGATCCTCTCCCATCATCTGATTGAGCATTTTTTTCATACGCTCGCTTTCATTCTGATTTTGTTCAAGAAGAATTTTTATTTCCGCCAGATCATTTCGTCCTTCGACAATTGTAAATCTCTCTTCTTGTCCCTGCACCTGACCAGATTGAAGTCTACTTAAAAACTTATCAAGGGATGTTTTCTTAGCACTTAATATTTCTCTCTCTTTAGTGATTTTATAAAGTTCAAGAAAAATGGAAAAAGCATCTTTGCGGACTTTTTTAAAAGCGAGCTCGACGAATTCGGACTGAACAGTTTCAGATTTTTCTTTAATCGTTGAATCAGCTGAGATTTTCACCGGATTGGGAAACATCTGAGAGACTTCAAGCGAGCGCTGCATTTTCATTTTGCTGTCAAAGAAAGGAGTATTTGTATTCATTTCACTGATGGCAATTTGAGGGGCAGCCCAGAAAGTTGAAACGCTGCTTTTGGTGGCCTTAAGCTTCGCTTCCTCTTCTTTGACCATGGGGTTTCGTTCGCGGATTTTAGCGAACAATTCCGGTGCGGTTAAGGCGTAAGAGTTTGCACTCAGGAGGCAACCAACAATAAAAAGACTTGAAATACGGGTCATGACCTATCCTTATGATCTGTTTCAAAACGTATACGCCCGTGCCAGGCGATTTGTGACATAGGATAAGTCTAAGGGTTTTTTAGTGAGAGGTCGACACCTTATGGTTTGAGAAGGTGGTCTTGTAATTCTTCTTTCAAGAGTTCCAGAACAGCAGGATATTTGACCGCAGGGACCTGGATGTCAGGTGTATTCTGAAGCAAAAGAAGCTTAAAATCCTCTGCCAGAATTTCTTCAGGATGGATGTAATAATGAGAGTTCGCTTTGACGACTTCCTTATAATTCGTTTCAGAAACTTTATAGAGAACCGGTGCTGCTTCACTCAGAGTTGAGAGGTCAAGCAGTCCCAATTTATAAACAAGGGCCTCATCAACTGGTCCATTAATTTCTTCCTGTCTGATGGCAGAATACATAAATGGCACAATCAAACGGTCTGCTCCGCGAGCGTTCACAACGACAGCGTGATCATAAAAAAAGGCATCGGGATTTGTCGTTCTGATTTTTTCAAGCTGGGCCGGAATCTCAACTCTCTTGACCGGTGAAAAGCCAATAAGGGAAAAAAGCTCGTCGCCAAGCTTGGGATTGTGTCTACTCATGATGTGAAACATTTCATGATAAAAAGTCGCAAGGTCGGTGGCAATTTCCCCACCGGCCCCGGCCGGAAAAATGATGCCGTTTCTTCTAGTGTAATGAGAATGAAACGCATCTTCACCGTTCGTTTTAATCAGGAAAACTTCCGCAGGAAGCGACAGATTCAAGTGCAAATCGCTTACGACTTTGTTGAAAGTTTCAATTTTCTGGTTAAGCGATGCTTTTTCCTGTTCGCTCCACTCCAGCGGCGTGGATTTTAAAAAGTCCAGATGCTGGGCGAGCGTGATGGTTTCTTTTGTTGAATGATAAAGGGACAAATCAAGTGGAGAAAGAATATCGGTATAGTTGTCTCTCTCAGTCAGAAACGTTTGAGCTTCCTGAAGATTTAAAAAGATAAAGCGCGTTTCAGAAAACGCGGTATTTAACGAAAGACAAAATGCGACTATCAACCACAGTTTATTCATTGACGAGAGCTCCTCTAGGTTTCAAAGTTCCGGGGCGGGCATTGAGAGTGAGGGCCACAGACATCGAAGATGAACTAAGTTTCCACACGCCCTTCTGCTTGTTGGTCAGAGACTCTCCGGCAAAAACCAGGTAACTGTATTTTCCGTAGTGAATGAGCTTGTTGGCGAGAATTTCGTATGAGTTTGCATCGTTGGCCGAAACAAAGACCATCACATTTTGAGTTTTCAAATCGCGTGACACCAGCGTGAAGCTGTTGTTTGTCACTGTCGATGTTTGTCCACTCACTTGAATATCATTGGAACCGACAATTGTGCCTTTATCTTTAACAGAATCATTGAATGAAGAAACGAGTTTGTTTTCTTTTCCCAGAATCCATACGGATGAACCTGCTGGTAGAGTTGATATTTCGCTGTCGCTGACCACTTCATAAGAGCCTTCTTTTGGAAGCGCCTGCGAGAGAATATCAATAAATTTTTTCTGAGCTTCAGCAGAACTTTTTTCCGAAATAACGAAATAAGTTTTCGGAGCTCCAAGGGCCATCGTTAAAACGGCAGGCACTTCGTCTTTTGCAAGTCTTCTCATGAGATCGAATTCCGGATCCACTTGTAAAAAGACAGGACGTTTCGCAAAGTCGAGATCGAGACTGAGTTCTCTGTCTTTCATTTCCACTTCTGATTGAATCGCAGCTGTATCACCTTCGAGAGTGACAGCGAGAGGAATTTTGATGGCGAAAACGTTTTCAGTCTGAACCTGCGTCAGCTTAATGTGCAGACGGTATCCGTTTTGAAGAGCAGAGACTGTGGCCTCGGCAATTTTTAAAGTGGGTGCACCTGTGCGTTTCGTCCACTGAGCAAAGTCGTCTGCCAGATTTTTTCCTGAAGCACTTTCAAGGCTTTTTTGAATTTCAGCATAAGAAACTTTTTTGAATTTGTTATTCAGGTAAAAATGAGTGAAACCTTTTTTAAAAACAGCATCGCCGAGTTTGACTCTCATCATGTGAAAGAACATCAGGGCCTTGCCGTAGCCAATCGCTTCTGTCGGGGCATTAATGCGATTTAAAAACTTTGTCAGTGGAAAATCATTTCTTTCAGTGACAAAATCAGTGAACTTCTGAAGTGTATCACGGCGGTAGTTACCACCTGCTCCGCTAAGTTCGGCCATTAAGTGATCTGCCATGTAAGCTGTAATGCCTTCACACCAGTTGCCGCGCGAATAATCCACGTAAACACTGTTGCCCCACCAGTCATGTAAAACTTCGTGAGGGTAAGATGTATTGATGATGAAAGGAAGACGAATGATGTTGCTTCCGAGAAGTGTAAACGAAGGCATGCCAAAGCCTGTGTCCCAGAAATTTTCAACGAGATCAAATTTTTTATACGGATAAGGACCCACGAGTGTTGAATAACGGTTTAAATAGCCCTCAGTCACCCCGAGGTATTTATTGGCCATCCCTTCATCGGGTGTCCGCAAATAAGCAGAAAGCGCAATACCGTTGCTGGCCGCTTTTTCGTATACTGAGAAGGCTGCACCAATCAGGTAAATATCTTCCTGAGGAGTCGTTTCAAAAAAACTTCGATCAGAGAGTTTTTCTCCAGTCGACATGAAACGGAAATTTTTATTATTGGAAACATCAATGCGGAAAGTGACAAAGTTATCTTTGGCATTTTCCAGTTGCGGATACCAGAATGTGGACGACGAAAGAACGACGCCTTCTTCTGAAATAAGGCCTGGAGAATCGCTCGTTCCCCGCGAATAAGGATCCGTCGGGTCTTTGACTTTATGAAAAATGGTTCCGGCGTAAGAAAGTGTGATTTGATTTTGCCCGCACGGAAGAGAAAATTCGTAGTGCTCTACTCCCAGCTCCTGATCTTTGTCTTCGTAAGATTTAGAGATCAATTTCAATTCTGTCTGTGAGGGACTTATGATCAAAGGATGTAAACCTTCGTGCAGATTAAATCGAACTGGCATCGAACAATCGCGCGAAGCGAGTGTCATCTGATCAATGACGGTCAATGAATGACCTTCAGGCGAGATCTCCACCTTGATGTTGTGATTGGTTGAGGCCATTGCTGATGAAATCAGGAAAGAAAAAAAGATCAATGTTTTCATTATTCGCCTCTCACGAAAACGAGGTAGTCGGCGTAGGTTCCAAAAGTCTCATCACCATTTTCAAACGCTTTTTTTTCTTCATCAGATAAGCTGTCGAGGTTGATAATTTTCACACTCGAGAGTTTTGCCGAATCAAGTTTTTTGATTTTTTCCACAGTGCCGTCGAAGAAATCAGTGTGAAAGCTACCTGCCACAAGAAAATTGAGACCGGCTTTTCTTCTGACGGCCGTATCCGACATGACTGAATCAACCAGGCATTGGGCCACATAATAAGATTGAATTTTTTCAGCTGGTACATGTCCGCCCATCGAATCAACAAAACGATCGTAATAATTTTTTCCGCTCAGGTAATGAGATGCGGGAACGAATTTGGGATCGATTGACTGGATGCCTTCTTTAATCACTTTCTGTTTTTGTTCGCGTGGAAGATTCAATGCGATTAATCCCGCTCTCGTTTCACGGGCCGCACTGATGACAGAAGCATAGGGTGTATTCTGATCGCCGAGGGTTCTTAAAATAAATTCTTCAGAGGTCAATTTTCCGGCCATGACTTCGCTATAGAGACCGTCGATCATTTGTTGATCAGTGACGTTTAAGAATTCCCACATGACGTTTTTGGTAACAGCAGGTGCCAAGGCACTCACGTCCTGAATGATTTGACCTTCGGCCTCCTGGATTGGCAGGTCATAATGAAATTCACCGAGAACAATATATCTTGAATCGGCAATCGCCTTCAGAAAACTTTTGTAAGACTGCTCTGCTTTTTCTGCCGTGTTGTAAACGCCGACAACTTTTGCGGATAGATTCAGACTGGTAAGAAGTGCAAAAACAATCAAAAAGTTTTTCATAATTTTCATCTCACAGAATTGATAAATATAAAGCAGCACCGATTAAAAATTCATCTTTCATCACGCGGCCGACAGGTCTTGAATCAAAGCTGTTGTTCAGCTTCGTTTCGACATAGCCTTCAACCATGGCCTTGCGGCCGAGAAAATAAAGAAGCCCTGGATGCAATACGGTTTCCTCGTAGTGCTTGCTCATCATGCCGCCTTTTTCCCATGAATAATGTTTACCACCATAAATTTTATGACGGTACTTTAATTCTGCATTAAGGAGAAATTGATGGCCGAACATCTTGTATCCGGAAAGGTACAGGCGGTCTTCGTGAGCAATCGTTCCTACTTTCTTGTTATTTCGATGAAAGAAATGGTGACGGGCCTTGAATTCAACTCCGTAGCCGTCATACAAACGCTTTTTTAAAATGAGCTGAGGAATGGTTTCGCTGTTAAAACCCCAGTAACGGCGTGTTTCAGCGTCGACGACATAGCCTTGCTTGATTTCAAAATCAGCGTTAACGAAGTGCTCTTCTTCATTCAAAAAGGATTTTCTTCTGTACATGAATTCGGCAAACTCGAAATAATTCCGGTCGTATTTATTGTTTTTGTAATCTTCAGCGACGAAAGAATTAAACAAACGGACCTGATCATTGGGGGTCACCGAATAAAGAAAGGAATTTTTAAGCGATGTGTACTGCCCTGAAACATTATGAGTCTCGTCATCTTTAATCTGCTCGCTGGCGAGAACCATCTCCCATTCAAACTCTTTGGGCCCATGGACAGAATGTGAGTGCGCAGCAGGCAGTGTGGTGACTGAGGTGGCTTCAGACGTGTCCTCTGCTTTTATGACGGGACAAATCAGACAAAAAATCGATACAATCGAAAGGTATTTTCTTAACATAGGGTACTCTGTTTGATATATCAAACATTGTTATAAAAGATTCTCCGGAAGAGCAATGAAAAATAATTTTAAAATCACGATTCCCCTCGCGATCCTCTTAACCATGATTGCGATCATCTATCAGCGGACAACCGGCCCTACGTATCCTAAAAAGTTTACCGTTCAAATTGACAAAAATAATGAATACAAAATCAAGCTTCCCCGCTCTCATGGCGGCATGACGGATGCTCCGATTGAGATCCCGAAATCCAGTGAAACGATGACCGGAACAGTGACCTTTAAGCGCTATCCGACTGATGACCCGTGGAAAACGGAATCTTTGAAAAGTGAAAATGGAGTGCTGAAATTTGGTCTGCCTAATCAACCGCCGGCCGGAAAAATCACGTACTATATCAACTTGACGGACAAAGGCGTTACTCAGCAACTGGCGAGCGCTCAGGAACCGATTTACATCCGCTTTAAGGGCGATGTTCCAGTGTACATTCTTGCGCCTCATGTTTTCTTCATGTTTCTGTCGATGCTTTTTTCAGCGCTCGCTTTATTTGAAGCACTCTTTAATACAGAAACGTTTGTCAAAATCGGACGCATCACTGCCGGCTGTCTTGCCTTTGGTGGTCTGGTCCTTGGCCCTCTCGTTCAGCACTACGCTTTCGGCGTGTATTGGGCGGGCTTCCCTTTTGATTACGACCTCACAGACAACAAACTTTTAATCGGTGTCATCGGCTGGTTGATTGGAGTTGTGTTTACTTTGAAAAAGAAAAGAAGATGGCCTGTCATTCTAGCGGCCGTCATCTTGATTGGCGTTTATAGTATTCCGCACTCAATGAGAGGAAGTGAATACAATTATCAAAAAGGTCAGGTCACGATCCGTAAAAACTAGCGGTCTTACTAACGGTCTATCTGATAACCAGTTTTCGTCCAACCAGAAGTTTACCCTTTTGTTTAAGAGAACTGTTTGCGGCCAGCAATTTTTTGAGGCTGATTTTATATTTTTTCGCCAGGCTGTGCAGGGAATCCCCTTTCCTGATAATGTGAAACTTGCGCAAGAAATTTCTGCGCTTTTGTCTGCTGAAAAGATCCGCATAGAAGATATTGGACTTTGTCACTTTATGCTCAGAACGAAATGGCAGGATGACTGTATCACCCTTTTTGAAAGTGTGTTTCTCTGAGACATTGTTGAGTTTCGAAATCACTGCCGGGCTGCTGATTCTGAATTTTTGAGCGACTGTGTTCAACTTCATATTTGAGCGATCAATTTTATATTTTTGAAAATCATTTGCGGATAAATTCATATTGGCGCAGCAGTTTTTGAAATTTTCTCCTGATTTTGGCGGCAGCCTTAATTTGTATTCGTTGTCATTAAGGGGCGTAAACCATCTCAGAAGTTCAGGATTTAACGTTCGAATTTCTTCAAGCTCGATGTTCAATTTTTCAGCAATTTTTATTATGTCGGTTCCTGCTGGAACGGTCACTTCATCAAAGTCCAATGGAGTTCGGAAATCGATATCATTAAAACCAAAAGTTTTCAGGTTTTTACTGATAATAGCGAGGGCCATGATTTTGGGTACATAATTTTTGGTTTCACTTTTAAGATAATTTCCTTTTGAGAGATCCCACAAGTCAGTTGAATTATATTTTTTGATTGCTCGTCCAAGTTTGCCTTCACCTGCGTTGTAAGCGGCCATTGCAATTTTCCAGGAACCAAAATCTCCATACAATTTTGAAAGATAATTAGCGGCCGCCACTGTAGCTTTTATAGGATCTCTTCGCTCATCAACGTACCAGTTTTGTTTTAGATTATACATTTTACCTGTTGAAGGCATGAATTGCCAGGGACCAACGGCAGACGCAATGGAATGAGCGCGATTGTTAAAACCGCTTTCCGCCATCGCTAGAAAAATTAAATCTCTCGGAAGACCTCTCTCTTCCAGAAGAGAACCAATGAGAGGAGCATAGCGACCGGCACGAGAAATATGCAACTCAAAAAACTTACGGCCTTTATTACAATAATAATGAATCCATTTCTTCACTCGTTTATTATAGACAACAGGAATATCAAAAAAATTATTTTGCAGATTTAAGTCCTCAGCTCTTGTCAGCAAATAAACATTTCCTTTTTTCAACTTATAATGTTCAGGTGTTGCAATGCCATCCAAAAGATATTTATCTTCTTCGTCGTCGCGATTTTTTTCATCATCTAAAGAAATCTCTGTGTCGTTTTGAATTTCTTCTTCTACCTGCTGCTCTAATTTCTTTTCAATTTTAAATTCTTCATTTTCTGCAGAATCGTAACTTTCATCAAACAGAACTGTTTCTTGGGCGCTGGTCATAAAGGATGTGAACAAAAGAACTAAGGCCAGGCTAAATTTGAATTTCATTCTATCATCCTCTTCTGATTTTCCTCATGTACTCTTTTAGTTATGACAGAACCGCTGTGTTCATCAAATACAAAAAAAGGAGGTTTATATATGACACTCAAGCTCTCCGGAAAAACCATGTGCTTTTCATTAGATATTATTTGTCCGTTTTTCTTTAAGACTAATGCTTGAGGATTTCCCAGGACGATTCTTAGCTTTTCACCTTTCAGGGCAAGCGTTTTTCCTCGTTTTAAAACATACTTTACGATTTTTTCCTGATCAACTTTATAGGCCAGCCACGAATCTCCATTTTGCGCAAACAGCTCAATACTTATAATTTCAGTTTTCGCCTCGTTCTTTTTTATTTCAATTTGCTGAGTTTTTTTATTTTGAACCGGAGATGCCGGAGGAATACGAGTCGTCACTTTGTCTTGCGTGATGATCGCCTTGTCTATTTTTAATAAGGAATAAATCGAGATCAGAGAGATAACCACAATTATACCCAACGCCTTATACCAGGGCCAGAAATGCCAAACGAGATCTAAAAAGTGATCTTTATGAACTGAAGCTTTAACTAATAATTTTCTTTCTTTCTTTGGGTGCGACCGGTCCAGAATTTCCATGGCCAGAGTTAAATCGAACTCCAGGACCTTGCTTAATGTTTTTAAAAAACCAATTAGGTAAGTTCTGGAAGGAAGCGCAGTGAAATTGTTCGCTTCAAGGTACTGAAGTTGTTTCACCCTTATTTTTGTTATGTGTGAAAGTTCAAGAATCGTTAATGATTTTTTCTCTCGATACTCACGGATGATTTCACCAATGCTTTGATATTCCATTGTTGGTTTTCCTAAAAAGTCGCTAACAATGACCACTTGCTTGCCCTTAAAAGTAAAGAGGAGATCAACACATGAAATTGATCTCCTCCAACACTTAAGGAGTCCCATGAAAAGCGCAGTCGCTCTCCACAACGTAAATTATTTTTAAAGGTCACAACTGTTTGCCCATCAGCAAACTTGCAATCAATAGTATTAAGACATAAGCAGATAAACCTACATAGATAAAATCCTTCTGCTTAAAGAAAAGAAGAAGGGCGGCCAGAACACGTCCAATTGGAAGGAAGATCAGCATCAGGAGACCTGCCATAATGATCTTATTTGAGCTTGTGGCCCAGCCGAGGAAAATAATAAAAGCACAGAGAAATATTCCCCATCTCAAAACCTGGGAAATGAAAATTTCTGTTTTTTCAAGTTGATCATTTTCTTTCATCTTAAATTGCCAAACCTTTCATTCCCATTTGAATTGAAATGATAATAAGAACAACTATAAAAATTTTTCTAATGAGATCTCCTTGCATTTTATGCATTAAGTGAGCACCGATATAGGACCCGCCCAGAACACCCAAGGCCACTGGAGCAGCAATCTCCGGCTTAATATCGCCTTTCATGTAATAGGCTCCAGCACTGGCCGCGGCAGTGACACCAATCATGAAATTGCTTGTTGCAGAGGAAACCTTTATGGGAAGTTTCATCGCTGAATCCATCGCCAAAACTTTGAGCATGCCACTTCCGATTCCCAGCAAAGCGGAAATTATTCCGGCAAAAAACATATACACAAAACCCAGCGGAACGTTTTCTACGAAATACTCAACTGAACGGCCGAGATGATAATCGGGATAATGAGAATGCAGTTTCAAGTAATAGGCCCACTTATGGCCTGTTCCAACGACTTCGGCTTCTCCCTTTTTACTCACGCGTCCTCTACTCCACATCATATAAGCAGAATGCAACAGGACCAGTGAGAAAATAAAATAGAGAATGCGGGAGTGAACAAAAGATGAAATAACCGCTCCGGCTATTGCCCCCGTAGTCGTGGCGACTTCCAAAAAAATAGCAAGCCGTACATTGGTCATATGATCACGGACATATCTAGCCGCGGCCCCCGAAGATGTGGCGATGACGGAGACAATGCTTGCTCCGATAGCATAACGAATTTCTACGCCGAGAAATATAGTCAAAAAGGGAATAACAATAATTCCGCCTCCCAGCCCAAGAATAGAGCCGAGAACCCCTGCAAAAAATGAAATGAAGATAATCACAACACTCATATTCAAAAGAGTACTATCAGAAAAAAAAATTAAATATTATATTATATTTATTGCAGATATTTAAATTTTAAATATCAACTTTGGAGTGCTATATATTAATATAATAAGCCGGAGAAAATTCAATGTTCAACTACAATCACCTTTATTATTTTTTTATCTGTGCTCAATTTAAAAGTGTCAGCAAAGGCGCCGCCTTTTTAAAAACGTCTCAACCTTCCTTAAGTATTCAAATCAAGACCCTGGAAGAGAATCTGGATATTAAACTTTTTAAAAGAACTGGACGAAGCCTCGAACTAACCAGTGGAGGGAAAGTCATTTTCTCTCTTTGTGAAAAAATGTTCGCCGAGACAGAAAACCTGAAAAATTTCATAAAGAACAAAACAGCTTTCCCCAAAGAAGAAATTTCCATCGGTGTTTCAGAGCAAATTGAAAGACCTTACACGGCGGACATCATTGGCGGACTCATCAAACAATACAAGACAAAAGACGTTCCCAAAATCCGGATGCAGACACTTTTATCGAGTGAAATGCTTTCGCTTTTGAAAATGTCCAAAATGGATATTGTTATTACTCATGAAAGAGTCAACATGAGAAATATTGAAACACACACGCTTGAAATTCCGGTCGCCTTGGTTGGTGTGAAAAAATATCTCAAAGAGAACAGTCAAAACCGCCATAAAATAAAAAACTTTTTTAATTCCTATGAAGGCGGCTTAATCTTGCCTATTGATTCATTCAAACTTCGAAATGAAATAGATTTGTTTTTTTCAAAGTATTCGACTACTCCGGAAATCATTTTTGAAAGTAGCAACCTGTCTGCAAGCATTCGCGCCATCAGCGACGGCCTTGGAGTAGGACTTCTGCCATTGATTTATATCCAGAAGGAAATTGAAAGTGGAAAACTGTTTTACATGATGCCCGAACAGGGCATATGGACGCATTCTATCTATATTTACACTTCAAAAGACAGCCTCGAGAAGAAATCGATTCAGGAACTGATTCGCCTGTTTCAAAATTCTATCAAGTTCAAACTTTAGTCTTACGGACAATTTTTCGTGTAGTTGAGAACGCCGGCGCCCTGTTCATAAACAAGGGCCGCCCCAGTGTGCGCAGTTTGAAAGAGATAAATGCCGGTTGCCGCAAAGAGAATCAAAACCAGAATGGAATGGACGACCATCAGTGTTTTCGAATTTAAAACCTTCCAATGATCTCTCATAAAGATAAAAAGAATTTCTACAGCAAGAAGGACAATCAGAACAAGAAGTAAGAGTTTAGCCAGCTCTTCGTGCTGGTCTATTTTAGAAATCTGACAAATTTTTCCTTTCACAACTTCTGCTGCGCTATCGCCAAGATAAAGCGAAATCGCCGTTAAGATAAGCGATAAAATCAAGCTTGCCTGATAAAAAAAGTTGCCGATCTTTTTTACGATTTCATCTTTTACAAACAAAGTCGCAATTTTAATGACGATAAATAAAACAATAAATGCTATTGGAAAATGAACGCTCAAAGGATGTAGAAGTTCTGTTCTCATGATCATAAAAATACTTTAGCACAAGATTTGTTAAAATAAAAACATCGGTCTACAATGAGACTGCATGATTAAATTTCTCAGCACGTGCCTTTTACTTTTTGCTCTTTTTTTCTCTTTAGGAGAAATTGAGAAATGTTCTGCCAGCGAGTGCAGTTCAACGACGGCCATTGAAATTTGCCAGCTGTGTACGAATTGCAGTTCTGTTGAAACTCCGCTTCGTCTTACTTTTGCCAGTGGTCCACAACTCCTTTTTGAAATTCATCATTCTTTTCAGAATACTCTCGTCAATCTCTATCGTCCGGAACGACTCTTTCGTCCCCCTATTTCTCATTCTTAATTGTTAGCAAAATTATTTTAATTCACTTAAGGATGAAAAATGAAACCTATGATGATTTATTTATCATGGTTGATTGCTGTCGTTGCCACACTTGGCAGTTTATATTTCAGCAACGTCATGATGTTTCCACCGTGCTCGCTCTGTTGGTGGCAGAGAATATGTATGTATCCTTTGGCAGTTCTCTTTATGGTCGCTTTTCTAAGAAAGGACCGTAACTGTCATTTTTATGCGACTCCGCTGATAGTTGTCGGATTTTTTATTTCCCTCTATCACAACCTCCTCTATTACGGCGTTATTGAAAAAAGCTTTATTCCTTGTACCGCAGGCGTCAGCTGCACCTCCATCCAATTTGTCTGGCTTGGTTTTATTACCATCCCACTCATGGCCTTCACGGCCTTCACTCTGCTGCTCGCTATCGCATTCACACCCATTTTTACAAAGAAGGAAAATCTATGAAAAGAAAACAGAAAAATGAAATAAAGAATCAGCTCAACAAAGAAATTAAAATTGTCCTTGGCTCCATCATTGCCTTCGCACTTATCGCCATAACTATTTATTCTTTTCTGGGAAACGAAAAGACTGATGATAGTCCAGCAACCATTATACAAACCGATCTCACCCGCGACTTCAATCAAAAGAAAGGACCGGACAATGCTAAAGTTAAGATCGTTGAATTTTATGATCCCGAATGTGAGGCATGCGCCGGCTTTTTTCCTTACGTGAAAGAGGCCATGGCACGTTATGAAGGAAGCGTTCAACTGACCGTGAGGTACGCTCTTTATCACGGCAATTCTACTCTGGCGGCCAAAGCAACAGATGCAGCGGCCCTTCAGGGAAAATTCTGGGAATTCCAGGAACTGCTTTTTCTCAATCAACATGAATGGTCGCATAAGCAGGAGCCTTCAACGGCTTATTTCGTTAAGTACGCACAGGATTTGAATTTAGATATTTCAAAATTTAAATCTGACATGGAAGACATGAGAAGAATGGAAACCATCAATCTGGATCTGGAAGACGGAAAAAGATTAGGCGTGAACGGCACACCGACAATTTTTATCAATGGAAAAATGCTGGATCAATTGAATCCTTCGTCCTTTGTCGCAAGAATTGAAGAGGAGTTAAAAAAATAAATTAACTAAAAAAAGCAGGACTACTTACATAGTTCTGCTTTTTCCAATTTTAATTCTTCTTTAACGACCAGAAGAATTTTATAAGAAGCAGAAATTGAAAGGACAGACATGAAAAGGGCAACGATTAAATCGGGCCATTTCGATGAAAAATAATAAACACCGACAGAAGCCAGAATAACGGTCACGTTTCCGATGGCATCGTTTCGTGAGCAGAGCCATACAGATTGCATATTGCTGTCACCGTCTTTGAATTTAAAAAGAATATAGGCCACGAAGGCATTAACCATCAATGCGAGAGAACCAACCCACGTCATCGTAAAAGATTCAGGAAGCACATCACTTTGAAATCTGATCATCGCTGCGATGAAAACCCAGACTCCAAAACCAAACATGGACAATGCTTTAACCATTGAAGCTTTTGCTTTCAAGTGAACAGCTGAATTGAGCACAACAAGAGTGAGAAAATAATTGGCACTGTCACCGAGAAAATCAATCGCATCGGCCCTCAAAGACAACGACTGCGAACGAAAGCCTTCTATATTCTCAAGAAGAAACATCGCAAAGTTTAAAAAGAGCGCAATCCATAGCGCACGTTTGAAGTTTTTATTGACCTCTTTAATTTTTACGTCAAGACCGTTTCCGCAGCAGCTAGCGCCCATACATTCCCTGTTTCATAAATTATTTTTTATAGTCTAGAGGGTTCAGCGGCCAATTTCAATGGACTTTCAGAGTTCCCGACATGACGGTATGAAAAAGGCATTTATATTTGAACGTTCCGGTCTTTTTTACCTGAAAACTCCAGGATTTACCGGACAGAATGGAATGAGAATCAAAACTTTTGTCGAGGGCCGTGGCGGTATGGGGAAAAAAATCCTTATTGTCCCAGGTGATTGTATCTCCAACTTTCGCCTCTATCTGTTCAGGAATGAATTTCGTCGCTTCTATTTTCACAACGATAGTTTTTGCTTCCGCTGAACTGATGAGAAAAAGGACCAGAAACAATAAGGATTGCATTTTTTTATTTCATTTTGTTTTGTAGTTTAATCGCATGATCCAAATGAGCGGCGATGGCAGGTCTAACCTTTGTAATCAGATCCTTTAACTCTGCATTCTGCGCATTCGGAATCAGAGAATCATCAATCGTTTTTAAAACGAGTTTATGATATCTCACTTCATGATCAATATACTCCTTATCAAAAGCGTTACCTTTCATCATATTCAACTGCTTCATGTTGGCAGCAGCGTCCTTTGTCAGCGCTTTGCTGGTGTCATTATCTGCAGGCACAACTTTCAATTTTCCAACAAGATCTGTAGCCTGTTTATTCACACCTGTATGATCCGTTACCATTCGATTGGCGAATTCTTTGACTTCGGCCGATTCAGTTTTTTTCAAAGCAAGATTTCCGGCGTCGATATCAAGTTGGTTGGCCGTCACCACGATGTGAGCAATCTGTGGATCAGTGGGTGCTGCGGCCAGGGCCAGGCCACTCATGGCAAAAAAACAAAGCGAGAGAAATAATTTTTTACTTTGCATAATATCTCCTTGGGTAAATCCTTTTGGTCACTTATTTTTTGCAGCCTCTTCCGATTTTTTTATCCCTTCGGCGAGAACTGTAATATTGACGGTATCGCCAACTCCTGGACCGTTGGAAACCTGTTGATTGTAATCAATATGGAAATCTTTTCGATTGATTTTACCAGTCAAGTTGACGGCGACGCGGTCATTGTTCCAGGGATCTTTCATCGCGCCGGTATAATGCCCTTTGAATGTCACCTGTTTAGTCACATCTTTGATTGTGAGATCGGCAAGTAGAGTGAAGTTTTCAGGTGTCCCGCTGAATTTAACCGACTTCATTGTCATTGTCGGATAAGTAGCAGCATCGAAGAAATTTTTTGAGCGTAGATCTTCGTCGCGTTTTTGAACTGCGGTATCGATTGAAGCAATTTGAACGACTACTTCCGCTGAACTCTCTGTGAATTTCGGTGCGAGAGTAAATGTTCCTTTAACATCATTGAATCTACCTTGTACAAGCGAAATGACAAAGTGTTGGATTGTAAATCCCACGCGAGTATGGTCGGGATCGACGTTATAGGTTCCTGGAAGATATTTAACAGCGGCACTTAAATTGAAAGAAATGATAAAGAGCAGAGGCCATAATTTTTTCATAGAATTCTCCGGTTCTCATTTTCTTGATAAAAATTAAAGCCTATGACAAAGAAGAAGGCAGTAGTTTAATATATACTTATTCTGCATATTATCTATTGATGTCAAAAAAATTCTTAAGGGAAATGAAATGAATACAAAAATTGCATTAGTGACCGGCGCTAACAGAGGAATGGGCAGGGCCATCAGCGAAAAACTCGCATCCAATAAATACCACGTTGTCATGGTGGGAAGAGATGAAACAGCTTTGCAAAAAGCTGTCGCCGAGCTTGCTGACAAAAAACTTTCTGCTGAATTTATCGTCGCAGATATTTCAAAAGAAGATGAATGTACAAAACTTATTAAACAGATGACAGATAAGCACGGCCGACTTGATGTTCTTATTAACAATGCCGGCATTTTTATCGATGAATCCAAAGAATGCGCAGACCTCTCCTTTAAAGAGACCGTCATGAAGCAAACGATGGAAACAAATGCCATGGCCCCTTACCGTCTGATGAAAGGGCTCATTCCTCTCATGCGCAAAAATGGTTACGGCCGCGTGGTCAACGTTTCCAGTGGATTGGGTTCATTCGACGGGGCGGCCTCTTATTGCCTTTCTTACTGCGTTTCAAAAGCAACTTTAAATATGCTGACAAAGCTCTTCGCTTCAGAAGTTGATGGAGAAAAAATTAAAGTCAATGCCATTTGTCCGGGATGGGTTCAAACGGATATGGGCGGTAAAGGAGCCCCCCGTACAATTGAACAGGGAATCAGCGGAATGTTTTGGGCCGCGACTCTCGATGAAAGCGGACCCAACGGTGGTTTCTTCCGAGACGGCTCCCCGATCGCCTGGTAAAAGGTGCCAGCAGACTTTAATCGCGATTGAGAGGTTTTGGTTTAAATTCCAATTTCCGAAAGGTATCCAGGCAGTCTCTTCGCGAATAAACGAAACTCAAGAGCGTTTCTACTATTTTCCAAATTTTTCTCTTCAAGAGAACTCCTCTGTGGCAATTTAATTTAATTAAATCTAGACCTCCGGAGGAGAACTCTCAAATCAGTATTCTGTCAGGATTCCATTGGGTCTCTCTGGTAAAAGGCTTTTTTCTAAGGTAGAGATAAGAAAAAAAATCAGAACCGGGGTTCCCATGGCAAAAGTTATCGTCAAACTCGTCAAATACGACACAGAAAAAACAAAAAAAAGAAAAAGAGAAAACCTCATCGTTGAGGCGCAGACAGAATATTCAGTTATTGAACAACTTGAAAAAATTCATAAGAACGATTCAGTTGTAGCGGTTCATGAAATTATCTGGGGTGAAGCTGCTCCTGAAAAGAAAAGTCATCTTCCAATCGCGACTGGCAGAGTAAAATTTTATTCTGATGAAAAAGGATATGGCTTTATTGAACCGGATGAAGAGATGGATGATTTTTTCTTTCACGCTTCATCTTTAGGCGGTGAAGTCGTTCATCAGGACGACCACGTCGAGTTCGAAATCAGCAAAGGTCCGAAAGGTCCCGTTGCCGTAAAAATAAAAGTCATTGATTAGGTTCCACCACCCTTTTGGTTTCGCACGTGCGAAACCAAAAGTCTGCTGGCACCTTTTAAGAATCTTTTTTAACGACTGAGCATTTTAAGTAGATAGAACCGAATCCATCGACTTTGCATGAAATATCGTGACCATCGACGGGATCGTCGAGCAAACGAATGCTCTTTACTTTTGTTCCTGACTTAAGCGTATCGCCGCCTACTTTCAAATCTTTTACGGTCCGAACTGTATCACCATTTTGAAGCTGAACTCCGTTCGAATCTAAAAATTTCGGTCCTTGAACCGCTACTTCTTCCACTGGCGCTGCTTCAAGAGTCCACTCATGAGCGCACTCAGGGCAAACCCACAACGCTCCATCTTGATAACCGTACGGAGAATTGCATTTCGGACAAGTCTGGCTTTCATCTGACATAGTGTGTTCCTTTTGAATGTATTTGATTATCCAGATTATAATTTTTTCGAAACGCTATTGCCACATTTTCTCGGGTAGAATTTTTTCAGAATGATGCCTTATCTGGCCATTTCAAGGAGAGATCTATGGAGACGAGCGAATCAACCCCTGAGTCTTCTGTGCAGACACAAGGAATCACCGTTCAATTACTAAATACAATTGATCTGGGGTCTGAAATTGAAGGCATGGAAGGCCGGCAAATGCGCATGCGCTTGATCACTTTTGCGCCGGGTTCCGTCTTTGGCCCCGTTCACGATCACGTCGACCGCCCGGGAACTGTTTATATATTGCAAGGAACAATTACGGATCATCGAAATGGAGTCGCTACGGATTACGGACCAGGTCTGGGATGGCCGGAGGATCACAACACTGTTCATTGGCTGGAAAACAGAGGTAGTGAACCTGCGATTGAAATTTCTGTTGATATTGTTAAACAGCAATAGAGCGAAGATCTTCTATAAGATTGTCTTTTTTCTTTGTAGGAAAAAGTGCATGAACTATTTCTTCCACCTCTTCCTGCTTTAACTCTGAAGACATTAAGCGCTGAATTTTTTCATTGCCTGAATGCTGGTCCATCACTTTTGCCCAACGTTTAAAAACGAATTCGGCATAGAAATAGGCCATGCCCTGAATAATGATTTGCCAGACCAATACATAGTAACCATAAGTTTCATAAAAATGATCGTAATATATACTTCGTATGAGAACTGCGAGTGTAGGTACCGTCACAATAAAATAGGCCAGCCATCGCTCATCATTTTTAAAATCTTTCAGATCAAGACTAAAATAAAAAGCAGGGAAAAGACTGTACCCTGCTTTATTAAGATTATTTTCAGCGCAAGGAAAATACTTCTTCTTAAAATGTATGCAGAAGCGGACAAAATTAAAGTTCAAACTCAAAGCAAGTGCGAGTCCCAGTGCATAGAAGAAAATTTTAGAAACTATAATTAGAATTGGCATAAATCCATTATATGAGATTTGCAGTTTCTCTGCATCAGAAGAAATTCACCATTAATAGCATAAACTACACATCATTTTCATTCATCTCACAGACCGAGTTTGCTCATAAAATCACCCCGGGGGTAAGAGAAAAATGAAGCACCGTTTCGACACTCTCAGCAACAATGAAAATTCTTTTTTTTTCTATGATTCTCATTGATATATTTGAAATATATTAATCAAAGTCGCTCAAACATTGACAGCGGTCATATTTTTATCTGTGATTAGGGATCAGTATCACTCTAATGGTGTATTCACTTAAATAAACAGAGGATATCTATGAAACCTATCTGGAAACCTTATTGGAAATCAACTTCATTAATTGGAGTCATTCTCTTACTTCTCTTTTCATGTTCAAAGAGTGGAAAAAAATCTCCCGACATTCAACTCTCTGATCAATTCGTCAATGGCGAACTGTCTGAAGTGGCCAAGGCCCGCGGACTTTCTTCAAATGATTTAATCGCAGCAGTTAAAACTTATAATCCAAGTGGTGCTTCAGAAGAATATCTTGGCTTCATAGGGACTGGTGTATCCGGACGTCTCGCTGTCGTAGCAATGCCTTCAATGAAAATTTTGAAATTCGTTTCAGTCTTTTCGGCAGAGCCATGGCAAGGTTATGCCTACGATGATGAAAGCAAGGCGATTATCAATAACAGCAATCGCGATGAAATCGGTTACAGCTACGGTGACATGGGAACTCCCGCTTTAACCTTAACAAAAGGTGTTCATGATGGAAGGGCCGTGTTTATTGCTGACGGGACTAATGGTAGAATTGCTCTCGTCGACATTACCGATTACGAAACAAAACAAATTGTCACTCACCCGCTTTTCAAACAAAGCAGTACTGATGTCGCCGTTACTCCCAACAGTGAGTTCGCGATTCAAGTCAGCGGTTCAGCGGCCAACAGCAAAAGCCTGAAGAATAAACCGATGGCCGGCATGACCTTCTGGCGTTTTGTTGAAAAACAAAATGAAGAACACAAAGCCTTTTTTATTGATCCGACGACTTCTTTCACCATTATTCTTCCTCCTGGTCCACAATCAGCACCGGTTGCTGGAAGAAATGGCAGTGAAGGTTTCGCCTTCAATATTTCAGAAGGTGCTGAACCTCTTCTCAATGTCTTTCAGTGGAAAAATGCTGCTGAACAATTGGGAACAAAGGCCGCAAAGATTGATGGCCATTTAACCTTCAATCAGGATTCGGCAAAAGCATTTGTTAGAAGTCTTAAACTTCCAGCAGGCGCTTATCGACTTGCTCTTTCCGGTGACGGGAAGTACATGGCCGTCTTGAACAAAACCAGTTCAAAGGTAGAGCTTCTCGATGTGAAGGCCCTTACAGAAGGAAAACTCACATCTTCTGCCATTGAAGTAGGCGGTCCTTCAGTCGATGCGGCCTTCACAGAAAATAATCTTTTTGTGACAGTTCACAATCCAAATAAAGTTGTCCGCATAGATCTTTCAGACAAAGTGGTCAAAGAAAATCACGAACTGAATTTCACTGCAGGGAAAATTATTATTCCTGAAGCTGATACACTGAAAGCGTCAGAGAAATATGCCATCGTCGTCAATCACACTCCTTCAGGAAGATTTACAAACGTAGGACCGACGACAGGACTTTCTGCTCACCTTATGGATATTTCAGAAGAGAAGATGCGCGATCTTTACGATTCATCGGTTCCACAGTCGACAAGACTTGCCGGAGTTGTGATGTCTACCAAAATCAACAAGCCGGTCTTCAAGTATAAAATCGGAACGAACCCTCGAACTGGTTTAACTTCTGATTACAAGACATCATCTGGTCAGGAAAAAATCGTCAGAGAAAATAAACGCGTCCATGTTTACGCAACAGTTATCAGAAGCCATATCACGCCAGACTATGTTGAAGTTGAACAAGGAGACACCGTTACAATTCACATCACCAGTAACGAGCAATCGCGCGACAACACTCACGGTTTTACAATTGACGATTACAACGTTCACGGAAGTTTTGAGCCTGGTAAAACGGCTTCGCTCACTTTTGTGGCCGATCGCCCGGGAGTTTTTCCATTTTACTGTACAGAGTTTTGTTCGGCCCTGCATTTGGAAATGCAAGGCTACCTGCTCGTAAAACCTAACTCTAAAGGTGAATCATCAAAACTGATGACAATGCAGAATAATCCTAAAATGAAGAACTTCTTTAAATACATTAAAGGTGAATGATCATGAAAAAAAGATATATAACGTTGCTGGCACTTGCGAGTTTATCCGGTGTCACATTTGCTGAAAGTAATCTCACAGAAACTCTTTTAAAAATTGCGAAGGAAAGAAAATTAAAGCCGGATGATGTGTTGTCAGCGGCACAAACCTACACTCCTCCTGGAAAGCAGGATGAATTTCTTTGCTTGAACTCAGGTGGACAAGCGGGCTCGGCCATTGTTTACGGTGTTCCTTCAATGCGCATTTATAAGTATGTTCCGACAGCGGCCCACGATCCGGCCACTGGCTATCTTCACGACCTGGAAACAAAATCCATGGTCAGTAAGGGAAAAGCCTATACTGAGCACGAGCTCACATGGGCAGATACTCACCATCCGGCCTTTTCGGAAACAAACGGAAAATATGATGGCCGCTACGCCTTCTTGAATGACAAGGCCAATCCGAGAATTTTTGTTATCGACCTTCGCGATTTTGAAACAAAGCAGGTCATTCACAATCCTATCTTTATGTCGGCGCACGGGGGTTCATTTGCAACTCCAAACACTGAATACATTGTTGAAGGTGCACAATATGCTGCTCCCACTGACAGAAGATATGTCAAACTCGATCAGGAAAATTACAACAAACATTATCGCGGAGGGATTGCCTTCCATAAGTTCGACAATGACAAAGGAAGAATTGATCCTAAAAAATCTTTTACGGTGATTGCTCCTCCTTACTCACAGGATCTCAGCGATGCTGGAAAAGGTGAAAGTTACGGATACAGTTTTACAAACTCTTTCTGTTCAGAAAGATATATCGGAACCGGACCGGACGGAAAGAATCCTCCGTTTGAAGCTGGATGTTCTGCAAGAGACACAGACTTCATGCATGTCGTGAACTGGAAAAGAGCAGAAGAATTATTCAAGGCCGGGAAATTCAAACTGGTCAACAACCACGCTGTTATTCCTCTTGAAGTCGCCGCAAAAGAAGGTGTTCTCTTCCTGATTCCAGAACCAAAATCACCGCATGGTAACGATATTTCTCCAGACGGACGCTACATTATCGTTTCAGGGAAACTGGATACTCATGCTTCTGTTTATGACTTCAGAAAAATTAAAAAATTAATGGAGACAAAAGACTTTGCAGGTCATGATGAATACGGTGTTCCGATTCTCGATCTTCAAAAGTCACTTCACGGTCAAGTCGTTCTTGGTCTAGGGCCTCTTCACACTCAATACGGTTCAGAACCGGGTGTCGTCTTTACTTCTTTGTATCTCGATTCAATGGTTGTGAAGTGGGATTATCTCAATAAGAAAGTTCTAGATAAAGTTTCCATCAACTACAACATTGGTCACCTTGTTTCAATGCAGGGAGATTCAATGGAGCCAGCAGGAAAATACGTTATCGCCCTGAACAAGCTTGCGCTTGATCGCTTTGATCTGGTTGGACCTCTTCTTCCGCAAAACCATCAGCTGATTGATGTGTCCAAACCAAAGATGAGAGTGATTTACGATCTTCCTCTGCCATTGGGAGAACCACACTACGTTATCTGTATTGACCCTAAAAAAATCAATCCGATCAAATCTTATCCTGTAGGAACTGATCCGACACAGATGAAAATCTCACCGCTGGCGACTGCCCCTGGAAAAGAGCGCATCGTCCGCAAGGGAAAAACGGTGGAAGTCTTCGGGACACTTTCAAGTGCTGGGATGAAGCCGCTTGAAGTGAAGGCCAACCAGGGCGATGAAGTCTTGTTCCACCTGACCAATATTGAACAGACCGAAGGAAAAATTATTAAGTTCGTCGTGAATGGAATGGATGTTCTTGGCGTTTACCCTCCGGGAAAAACATCAACACTTCGTTTCGTAGCTTCACAGGAAGGTCAGTACACTTATGGGTCTGAAGATATTTCTTCTCCTTATGAAACACAAAATGAAGGTCAGCTCATCGTCAATATCAATCCTGCTTTCGAAGCTCAAAGACGCGAGGCCAATAAACTTAAGGCCGACTATGTGGCCGATCTTTTCATGATCCCTAAAGTTCAGGCCGCAACGTCTGAAAAAATTCATCCAGGCCGCGCTAAATTTGAAGAGTATGGCTGTGTCGGTTGTCACACTATCGGTGAAGAGCAAACGGCTCCGAATCTTCAAAATGTTACTGTCCGCCGGACAAAGGATTGGATTAAAAAATTCGTTTCGAATCCGGAGAACTATTACAAAGATCCGACCGTTGCTCCTCTGGTCAAGAGATTTAACCTGCTGATGCCAAACCTTGAAGTGAAGCCTGCAGACCTCGATCAGATTGTGGAGTACCTGGACACTCTTAAAAAATAAATGAGAACTTTGTTCAAAATTTTATACCTTTTTTTTATCCTGGCATCACAGATACCATCCGGTTTCTGTGATGCTCTTTCCTCTCATGCAAAACCGGAAGTAAGCTGGCAGCATAAAGTTGTGACGGGAGCTTTTCAAAAAGAAATTGATAAGCTCGCGCCCAACTCAACTTTAAAAATCCCCAAAGGAATCTATTACGGTCCGATTGATATCAAAACTCCAGGAATTACTCTCATAGGAGACCCTGGCGCCGTTATCACCGGCAATGGCAAAGACAGCGTCGTCGTCATTGAAGCTGACAACGTGACAGTGCAAGGTTTTACAGTCAAAGGATCAGGCCTTTCTTATACGCAGGCGGACGCAGGAATTGGTTTACGAAACGCCAACAATGTTAAAATTTTAAACAACCATATTCAGGATTGTCTTTTCGGCATAGATGTTTATGCCGGTGAAAATATTCTTCTGGATTCTAACTATATCACTTCTAAAAATCTCGAGCTCGGTTTGCGAGGAGATGCGATCAGATTGTGGAATGTGGCCCAGTCAAACGTCACCAACAATCGCTGGGAATATTCACGCGATGTCGTGGCATGGTATTCAAAGAAAATCTTTTTCAGAAAAAACACTGGAACAGATTCACGTTACAGCATTCACAGCATGTACAGTCAGGGCATCACCATCCAGGACAATGTTTTTAAACGGAATCAGGTCGGCATCTTTTTGATGTACGGAAAAGATTTTGTCATTACCGGGAATTTCATTGAACGCGCTCTGGGAGCGGCCGGAATGGGCATCGGATTAAAAGAATCATCCAGCATCATTGCTCAAAACAATACAATTAATTATTCCGCTATTGGCATTCTGGTTGATTCGTCACCGTTCAACATGGGCACCAGAAACTGGATTTACTCAAACACTCTGGCCTTCAACGGCAAAGGCGTTCTTCTCAGCAATGACTTGAAAGGTGGAGAATTCAAAAGAAATTCTTTCATTGGAAATATGATCGACGTGGATACCGACAGACGCACGGGCACCAACAGTTTGTGGGACAAAAATTACTGGGACAAATACGAAGGTTTCGACCTGGATAAAAACAATATAGGGGACAAACCTTATATTATTAAAAAATTTGGCGACACCATCAAAGGCTCTGATCCAAAGCTTGCTTTTTTTAACGGCACTCCCCTTTTTTCATTAATAGATATCATTGAGGAAGTGGCCAATGTAGGTGATCCCATCATCGTATTAAAAGATGAACATCCTCATATACTGAAGGATTAAAATGCTTAATGTAAAAAACCTGAAAAAACATTTCAAATCGAACCTTATTCTGAACAATCTGAATCTCACGATCGACACAAATCAGCGCGTCGCTCTCGTAGGCCATAACGGTTGTGGAAAAACAACACTCATTCGATGTTTGCTGGGCCTTTATCAATTCGAAGGCCAGATAGATATCTTTAACATAAATATAAAAACAGAAAGAGAAAAAGCAATGAAGCACATTGCTTTTGTCCCACAGGCTCCTCCTGGATTAAAAGGAACTGTCAGCGAAATTCTTTCATTGAACTCCACTCTCTGCGATTTTTCCGTTGAAGAGGTTTTTCCGATTGCAAACGAACTGGGTTTAAACTTGAATGATTGCCTCTCCACTCCTTTCAAGGGACTTTCTGGAGGAATGAAGCAAAAACTTTTAATTGCGATTGCTCTGACCCGAAAACCTTCACTGTTAATTATGGATGAACCGAGCGCGAACCTGGATCCCAAGGCGAGATCTGTGTTCTTCAGATTGCTTTCAGAATTGCCGAAAGAAACGACCATGCTTTTAACATCACACAGAGTGGATGAACTGGCAGGAATCGTTTCCCGAGTGATCGAGCTCGACAATGGCGTCGTGGCCATGGATGACATTGTAGAGGCCCATACTGACTCAGACATACTTTCTGAAAAATCTTTATGCTCACTTCGATTAAAAAGAGTTCCGGACTCGGTGAAGCTCGCCCTGAAAGAATGGTCTTTTAAAAATGATGAAGCAGATCCTCTTCACTGGAGCGGAGTTATTCCTTCTGCTGACAGATTTCGTTTTCATGCCACTTTGACCAGATGGTCGGGAATCATTGAAAACGTCACGATTAACAAACAAGACGAGATGAAACAATGACAAAAATCCTGAACATTTTCTTCATTCTATTTTTTAGCATCGCCTGTGAAAAAGCTCAGCCGACTCCGCAGGAACCGATTTGGGGAAAAGAAAGTTGCGGCAGATGCCGGATGATTTTAAGTGAAAAAAGATATGCCGTTCAGCGGATTTTAAACTCCGGTGAAATCGTTTTTTATGATGATATGAACTGCGCTCTTCTTGACCCCCGCCATAAAGATGAAGGCAAACTTTACGTTCGCCCTTTTGGAAGCGATTCTTGGATCACGGCCGAATCGGCACGTTACAATTCCGGCTTTCAAACACCGATGAATTCGGGAATAGGAGCGATGAAAAATGGAGGAATCCTGACCTTCAAAGACGTCCAACAAATTGTGCTTGAAAAAAAACAGGTTAAATAAAAATGAAACATGCAACTTTTCTTTGCTGGCTTGAATTTAAAGAAACCATCCGCGCAAAGTGGTATCAGTTTTATATGGTCTCAGCTGCTGCCTTGATTTCCCTTTTCTTTTATCTGGGCCTCATGGAATCGAGAGTCCTGGGATTTATCGGATTGGGCCGCTTGCTGTTAACGCTAATCCAGCTTTGTATTATCATTCTTCCTATCTTTACCTTAATTACAACTGTCAGAACTTTTGTCAGCGACCGTGAATCCGGTGTGTGGGAATATAATCTCTCAGTTCCTATAGAACTGTCGGCTTTTTATTGGGGACGAGGACTGGGGAGATATCTTTCATTGTATCTTCCTCTTTTTGCCGGAATCCTTGCCTGCGCTTTCATCACACTCGGCCGAGGTTATCCTGTTCCGTGGAAAGTCACTCTTCTCTATTTACTTTTTATCGGCGCCAATCTCCTCTGTTTTACAGGAATGGCCTTATGCCTTTCTGTCTATGCAAAAACTCAGGAGATGGCACTTGGACTGGCCTTTGTTTTGTGGATGTTTTTTGAAGCTTTGATAGATGCACTTTTATTGGGACTCATGTTAAAGCAGCGCCTGATGGCCGAAGCTATTCTCTCTGTCGCCTTCTTGAATCCACTGCAATCGTTTCGGATGGCGGCCATTGCTCTCTTTGATCCCGAGCTGACGATTCTCGGGCCGATATCCTACACGATCATTGAAAAAATAGGATTGAACAATCTCATTCTTTGGGCCGTGATCTGGCCTGTCCTATTAGGAATACTCTTTGCTTATATTGGTTTTAGAAGATTTAAAAATCACGATTTAATTTAACGGCGTAAAAAATATGAAAAACTGGCATACACAATTTCCTTTCTTCCAAAAACACTTAACCATTATTATCTTAATGTGTCTTGGCTCTATCCTGCTTGGAGCTTCGTACTTCTTCCCTTATTGGGAAATGCATCTGATGGCCCCGCAATACCCTGACGGACTTCATGTTTTTACTTACCTCAATGGAGTGCGTGGAGACACGGCGGAAATCAATGAGCTCAACCATTATATTGGAATGGGTAAAATTGAAATGGCCGCGGAATTTGAACGAAGTGTCGCGTGGATCGCTGTTCTGGTTTTTGCCATTGGAGGAGTAATCGTCGGAGCTCTTCGTTTTAATATGGGTCGAATTTTCTATTTTCCGCCTTTCATTTTTCTTTTCGGTTTTATGGCGGATTTTACTTATCAGATGTATCGCTTCGGTCACAACCTGGATCCCAATGCACCAATCAAACTGACACCGTTCATGCCCAGTCTGATTGGCGAAGGAAAGATCGGCCAGTTTACTTCACTGGCCTATTTTTCAACTGGTTTCTGGATGGCCTTTTTCTCTTGTCTGATTTTTCTCTTTGCTCTCACCAATAAAAGAGCAAAGCATTTAAAAAAACTGGACAGGAAAAATTAATCTTTATGCTGGAAGAAATTTTATTTTTTCATTCCACGCATTTTTCCTTTTCCGCCCATTCCCATGCCCATGCCCATTCCTGGACAGTTTTGTTCACCAGATTTCATGCAGGATTCTCTCATTTCTTTATGACAAGAAATAATGTTTTTATCTGATCTTAAACAAGCGGCCATTTTTTCGTGATTCAAGGCCATGGCTTCTCTTTGTTCTTTTGTCGGTTCTTTTGTCGGTTCTTTTGTTGGCCCTTTGGGAGCATTCGCTTTCGCATTTTCTTGACTGAAGGCGGAAGCACTTAGAAGAGAAAAGAGAACCACAAGACTCATCATTGCTGTTTTCATAATTAGCTCCTTTTTAATTGCAGCGTTTACGTTGACGTAAAGACATTCTTATTCATAATGCTTATGCTAAACATGATACTCATCATGAACAACAAAATAGTATTAAAAAGAATCATTTTTAAAGCGAATTTATGACTTTCCGCAATTTTTCGTCTGCCTCTTTAGCCTGCGCGACCAGACTCTCATCATCGAGCATTTCCATTAGTGCCGAGGGCTTCGCTAATTCAACAGAAATTTTATCATCGCCAATTTTTCGAATGACAGCATTACAGGGAAGCAAACTGGCAACATCTGAGTTCTGATTATAAGCTTCATATGCAAGCTGTGGATTACAAGCACCGAGTATGGCCACAGGATTTATTTCCTTTCCAAGTTTTTCTTTGATTTTAGAGTCAAGATCAATGCGGGTTAGAACGCCAAATCCTTCTTTCTTCAAGGCCTCGGTGACTTGATTGATCACCTGATCAAATTGACCCGAAATACTTTTTTTAAAATTAATTTCATGCATAATTCCCTCTCAATGAAAAAATTAATATCGCGACTAAATAATGCAAGGAAAAGGCCGTGGTAACTTATTGAGATTGATTGACAGAAAAATAGCAATTGATTATGCTACAAGGGTTAGGGAGTAGTCTTTGGTTTGGCCAAAATTATATCGACATAATGGGTGATGAGCCCCGGTATAATTGCGAGAAATCTTTTTCACGTTGACGAGACTGACATTGGTAAAATCTTACCGTGTCGTTTCGTATCTACAAACTTCACGGTCTTTGTGGAGTCCATTCATGGAATTATTTTTAGAAATTATTATTGTTGGTTTAGTTCTAAGTGCAGATTCTTTTTCTGCTGCTGTAGCAATGGGACACAGACCATTTTCCAATCGCGATGCTGTGAAATTTGCTCTTTCTTCCGGTGGAGCAGAGGCCCTCATGACACTTCTGGGAGCTTTCGCGGGTTTGAAAATTATCAGTCAGTTCAGTGCCGTCGACCATTGGATTGCTTTTCTTCTTTTAGGATTTGTGGCCTTTCACATGGCCCATGAAGGAATCATGGCCCTAAAGAATAAAGAAGTTCAGGAAGAGCAATTAGAGTTTCATAGTTTCAAAAAAATTCTGCTTGTTTCGTTTGCCACCAGTCTCGATGCATTTGGAGTAGGAATCAGCTTGGGGATTGCTCACAAGCCCATTTATCTGTTCAGTTTATCCATCGCTTTCTGGGCCTTCGCGACTACATTAATCGGATTGTTTCTCGCTAAAAAATTATCTGAAAAATTTGGCCCGATAATGAATCTTGTCGGTGCAATTGTTCTTGGTTACCTGGCCATCCAGGCACTGAAACTTTAGGTTTTTGGTCTATAAACTTTAGGCAATTCAAAAACAAATCTCGTATTCGGGCAATGGTCATCGATATAGAAACGTCCTCCAAGGTTTTCAATAATTCCCTTGGAGATGCTCAGTCCTAATCCTGTCCCCTTGCCCACTTCTTTGGTTGTAAAAAAAGGCTGCATGATTTTAACGGCGATGTCTTTTGGAATCCCTTTCCCGGAATCAGTTACTGAACACTGAACAACAGTTCCCTCTTCAATTATTTTGAATTCGACTTTAATCCATCTTTCAGAAAACTTTAGAATGGCATCATGGGCATTATTAATTAAATTGATAAGGACTTGTGAAATCTGAGTGAGTGAAGATTCTACGAAAACGTCACCAGCGGGAATGGTGATAGTTAATTCTATTTTTGATTGAATCATCTTCTGACGGCATAAAGACCATACTTCTTCCATCATACTTTCAGTTGAAAAAAGCTGAATGTCTTCATGAGCTGAATCTCGGGAAATATTGGAAAGACCTTTGATGATTTTGGTGATTCTCTCAATCGCACCTTTATTTTTTTCCAAAGCGTGCTCTATGGTTTCATACGGAACCTGTTCTTTGTTTAATTTGTCCATTAGTCGCGAATTGTTCAATTGAATGACGCTCAAGGGATTGTTTATCTCGTGAGCAATGCTCGCTGACATTTCACCAAGAGAAGCAAGCTTCGCGCTTTGAATTGATTTGGCCCGCTCTTGTTCTAGTTGCTCAAGATTAGTTTGTAAATTCGTGGTCATCTCGTTAATGGAAGTTGCAAGGTCAGAGAATTCATCATTTCCTTTTGTTTCTATTCGATGCTCAAGGTTTCCATGAGAAATAATTTCTGCCCCATCATGAATGACTCCAAGACGTCTTGAGATAAGTGAAATAAGGTGAAAAGAAATAAAAATAACAATAAAGGAAAGAAAGACAGCGAGAATTGTAATGGCCGTAATCAACTGGCGGTAAGTTCTTTCCACTTCTTTTTCTGACACATCCTGGATCTCCTGCAAACCATTGCGAAATTCATGGGAGCGGATATAAACCTGACTGATGAGTCTGCTATCCAGATCCTGATAGACCTGCTTGTTAGCAGTTGAAATTTTCAATCTGTCCGTGTTTTCTGTAATTCGTCTGACAAGACTATTCGACTTGATTTTCGAACTCTGTAATTCGCGGACAACAGATTCGTAAGCTTTAAAGTCCGCCAGGTTTTTTAAAAGTTCATCGATCTCACGATTCACGTAGAGCCATTGCTCTCTAGGGCGATCTTCTCTGTAAAGAAAATATTGATCCCTCAAAGAAGTGCTTTCGTAAACTTTAATCTGGATATCGCTGGCAATTGAATTGATGGCCTTGGCCCTTGAAAATTTAGCGGCTGCCCAGGTAAAAAAAGAGATGAAAATAATCAAAATAATGATCGCCACAGTCGAGATTAATTTCAGCTGAGTTTTAATTCTCATTTTTTATTTTTTACATCCGTTTTAACAGCCCTAAGTGCATCAACGTACATATATTTTCCAAAATCCGGGACCACTTTCCTTTCGAGTAATTTATTTTTTATGGCCCAGCGGGCTTCATCCTCCAGAGTAAGAAGTATCGTCTGATCGAGAGTGACATCAAAACTAAAAGCGTCCCAGACTTCTTTCACTAATTCAAAAGGTATGTTTGTTGATTTTGCCATAATCTTTTGCGCTTCCACAGGATGCTGTTTGACAAAATCCTGAGCCTTAATCACCGCACGAAGCACTTGCCTTACTGTCTCGGGATTTTTTTTGGTAAAATCCTGCATCGTGGCCAGGTTAAATGTCTCAGTGTAAATGTCTTCATCGAAAAAAAGGACAACATTGTCGCCCAGTCTGTTTTTAATCTGAGTTAAGGGATAATTCCAGGTGGAAACAGCATCTACAGTTTTATTAAAAATGTTTTCTTCCATTTCATTTGGCTTTAAGAAAACAGGAAATATATCATTTCTGGTCAGGCCGCTGGCTATCAAAATCGAATCAAGAAAAAAATCAGACGTAGTTAAAGGTGTGACGCCAATTCGTTTTCCTTTTAAATCCTGGGCACTTTTGATTCCGGAATCTTTTCTGGCAACAATGGCGTTATTCTTAGAGCTTGCAACAATGGTTGCAATAATAAAAACCTTATCCCCGTTCATAATGCTGAATAAAAGCGGAGTTTCAGCAACTGTCGCCATATCGGCCTTGTGTTCGAGCACGGACTGTAGAGCAGTTTTTCCAAATTCGTGCATCATCGGTGTGACTTCCAGACCTTCTTCGCGAAAAAATCCTTTCTCTTGTGCCACGTGAATCAGAGTGCACTGTGGTTGATAGGTGTACGCAATAGTTAATTTTTTCAATGAGGGTGAAGAATTCTTAAAGAATGGCTTGTCGCATCCATATAGAAAAAATATGGCCGCTGAAATTAACAAATGAATAAATCGGGTCATGCTATTCACCTCTTCGCTCACGCAAAAGAAAGGCCCACAAAACTCTAGTTAAAACTAGAATAGTAAATAGACTTTGAAAACACTTAATGCCTGTATTAATGTTTATAGACTTAGAGGTAAGACGAAGAGGTTTTCAAATTTTAGCATCACTTTTTAGCAATCAAGGCTTCATGCCGCACATTCATTGTTATTTGGGAAAACCATCTTTGGTTTGGACAATGTTTTTTTCCAATCTTCTTATTGGTCTGGCCTACCTTGGAATTTCCATTACACTTTGGGCCCTGATCAAAAAAATTAAAATCCCTTTCAATGCCATTATTCTTTGCTTTGGGGTTTTTATTGGTGCTTGCGGGGTTACTCATTTACTGGAAGTGTGGACTCTGTGGCATCCGGATTATTGGATTGCAGCTGCTGTCAGCACCCTCACGGCGATTGCGTCTCTTGGTACGGCCATCTACCTCTATAAACTCCGCCACTCAATTGTAAAAGTTGCAGAAGCTGCAAAGGAAAGTGAGCAGCAAAGGCTCGAGCTGGAAACATTAACTCATACGCTCGAACAGAAAGTTCTGGATAGAACCAAAGAGCTTCATAAGACTACGGCCATCCTAAGCAGCATTATGAATTCGACTTCCGATATTGTTTATTTGAAAGATCGCGAGTCGCGCATGGTTTATTGTAATCCAATGGCCTTAAGACTCATTGGAAAATCTGAGTCTGATCTCTATGGCAAAAACGATGTTGAGTTTTTAGGTGAAGGCAAAGGTGGGGAAAAGATTTTACAAACTGATCAAAGAATTATGTTGTCGGGAAAAGCAGAAACAACTGAAGAATGGGTGACCTGGAATGATGGCTCACGCAGACTTTATTTGTCACGCAAGGAACCTCATAGAGATCCTCAGGGAAATATCATAGGGCTGGTCGGAATATCGACAGACATCACAGAGAAAAAACTGGCCGAGAGGGCCCAACAGATTACTGAAATAAAACTCAAATCGGTTCTTGATAATGTTCCTGTCGGAATCGGTGTTTCAGATTCAGTCGGCAAGCTCGAGTATTTAAATCCGAAAGGGATAGAAATCTGGACAGGCATGAAAGAAGTCGATCTTGCTGAATACCATGAGTATCAGGCATGGGATGCAATCACAGGAGAACGACTTGCGTCTGAAGATTGGGGTATGGCGATCGCGATCCAGAAACAGGAAAAGGCAAGCCCGCGCTTGTTAAAAATAAAAGCCTTCGATGGAACTGAAAAATACATTATGGATTCTGCCAATCCGATTTTTGCAGCAGATGGAGAATTCATCGGCGGAGTTGCGACAGCTCAGGAAGTGACTTCATTGATGGTCGCAGAAAAAAAATTAAAAGAAAGTGAAGCGCGCTTTAGACAGTTTGCTGATGCTATCCCTCAACTCGGATGGATTGCAAACGCTGAAGGTTATATTTATTGGTTCAATGAAAATTGGTACCGCTATACGGGAACTAAACCAGAGGCCATGCAGGGCTGGGGATGGCAAAGTGTTCACGATCCAAAATTCCTTCCGGAAGTTTTGGAAAAATGGAATAGTTCCATTGCTTCCGGTGAACCATTTGTGATGGAATATCCGATAAAATCCGCAAAGGGAGAATTCCGCTGGTTTCTTACCAGAATCATTCCGATTAAAAATGAACAAGGCCGGGCGATTCAATGGTTCGGAACGAATACAGACATTCACGATTTAAGAATGTACCAGGAGCATTTAAAAGAATCAGTTCAATCCCGCGATGATTTTCTCTCCATTGCAAGCCATGAGTTGAAAACGCCTTTAACCAGTTTAAAACTTCAAAGCCAGCAGTTTGAAAGATCTCTGCGAAAAAATGATCCTGCCGTTTTTGAGCCCGATCGCATTCGCCAGTTTTCAACCTTGACCAATAAGCAAGTCGATCGCCTCACGCGTTTAGTGGATGATATGCTCGACATTTCGAGAATTCGTTTTGGAAAACTCACTATTAACAAAACTAAATTAGATGTGTGTGAACTGGTCAACGATGTTATCGAAAGAATGAAACCACAATTCATTCAATCCGGAGCACCAGGGCCCCTCTTAAAAACTTGTTCACCGCTTTTTGCGACAGCTGACAAGATGAGACTGGAACAGGTCGTGATGAATCTTCTGACGAATGCTCTTCGCTACGGAAGCAACAAACAAGTTCATGTCGAAGTCTTAAGTATCGGCCACAATGTTCAGATTCAAATTAAAGACCAAGGTATTGGTATAAGTAAACAAGCTCAGAAAAAAATCTTTGAGCGCTTTGAGCGCGCTATCGACGCCGATGAAGTAAGCGGACTCGGTCTTGGGTTATATATCTCCCGTCAGATTGTTCTCGCCCACTCCGGCAAAATCTGGGTTGAGAGTGAATTGGGAAAAGGCTCTACATTTTATGTAGAAATACCTGTGTAAAAAAAATAAAATTGCGCGGCCTAGATAATCTATTGACTCCGTACCGTGGTACGGATGATATACTCTTTTTATAGAGAAAAAATAACGATTGGAAAATTAGGATCGAAAATGAAAAAGAACATCCTCTTTTTGTGTACAGGTAATTCGTGTCGGTCTCAAATGGCCGAAGGTTGGGCCCAGCATTTTTTTGGAACAAAATATAACTTCTTCTCTGCTGGGACCGAAAAGCATGGATTAAATTCAAGAGCTGTAAAAGTTATGAATGAAAGCGGTGTGGATATCTCCCACCATTTTTCAAAAACTCTTGATGATCTTCAGAATGTTAAATTCGACATTGTTTTTACAGTATGCGGGCACGCCAACGAAAATTGTCCCGTCTTTTTTGGAGCGCCCAAAGTTTTACATGTAGGCTTTGATGATCCACCTAAATTATCACATGCTCTGACAAACGAAGAAGAAATATTATCTCACTACCGAAGAGTTCGAGATGAAATTAAAAACTTTGCACAAAACATTGAAAAGTATTTGGTATAACAAATGAAAAAATTATCTTTTTTAGATAACTATCTAACTCTTTGGATCTTTCTAGCAATGCTTTTTGGTGTATTAATTGGTTTAAAAGCACCTAACGTTTCCGTGGCAATAAATGGCCTTTCAATTGGAACGACATCAATTCCAATTGCCGTAGGACTTATTTTGATGATGTTTCCCCCGTTGGCCAAAGTAAAATATGAAGAAATCGGATTGGTTTTTAAAGATAAAAAAATTCTCCTACTGTCACTCATACAAAACTGGATTATTGGTCCACTACTAATGTTTGTATTGGCCATACTATTTCTTAAAGGTTCACCAGACTATATGATGGGATTAATTCTTATTGGTCTTGCAAGATGTATCGCGATGGTTCTTGTCTGGAATCAACTTGCAGAAGGAAGTTCAGAGTATTGTGCAGGACTTGTGGCCTTTAATTCTATTTTTCAAATAATCTTTTTTCCAATTTATGCTTTTTTCTTTATGACTTACTTGCCTAAGTTATTTGGACTTCAAAGTTTTGAAGTTAATTTCACGATGGGTGAAATTGCAAAATCCGCCGGGATTTATCTAGGAATTCCCTTTGTCATGGGATTTTTAACACGTACAATTTTTATAAAGCTTAAAGGCAACTCATGGTATGAAAGTAAATTAATACCTAAGATTTCTCCGATAACATTAATTTTCCTTTTATTTACAATTGTGATTATGTTTTCTTTAAAGGGTGAAAAAATCGTAGAGCTTCCACTTGATGTCATCAAAATTGCAATACCGCTGACACTTTATTTTTTGATAATGTTTTTTGTTTCTTTTCTCATGAGCAAAAAGCTAGGTTCTGATTATGCTCGTTCAGCAACGTTATCATTTACCGCAGCTTCAAATAACTTTGAACTCGCAATTGCCGTAGCAATTGCTACGTTTGGAATAAACCATGGTTCCGCATTTGCTGCCGTAATTGGGCCTTTAGTTGAAGTGCCAGTATTGCTTGCACTAGTGAAGGTATCACTCTGGATTAAAAATAAATTTTTTATAGAATATGTTAGTCGTTAAATTTGCGGCTCACCCAGCAGAACAGTCGAAAACGAGAAACCAGGTTACAGCGTTTCTGCGGAACCACTTCTCATTTTACAAAAAAAATATTCATAGAAAACCCTGATCCCTTAGCGGGCCACCCATCCACCATCGGCCACAAGTGGATGTCCAGTAACAAATGAAGAAGCATCACTGCAAAGCCAAAGTGCAGCTGAAGCGATTTCCTCTGGTCTTCCCATTCTTCCTAATGGTTCCGATTCAGAATAAAGTTTTCTTTCCGATTCTTCACCGTGAGTAATCCTGTTTACCATGGGTGTATCAATGACTCCGGGGCAAATGGCATTAACACGAATATTTTTATGAGCAAATTCCAAAGCCGTTGTTTGTGTCAAACCAACAACTCCGTGTTTACTAGCTACATACGCAGGGAGACCTTCGAAGCCGACAATACCTGCAATAGAGGAACAATTAACAATGGCACCGCCTCCATTTTTCAGCATTTCCGGAATTTCATATTTCATGCAAAGCCAGATTCCTTTGAGATTTATTTCCATTGTTCTCTGCCAGTTTTCATTCGTACATGAGAGTGTATCTCCTTCTACTCCTTCAATTCCTGCGTTATTAAAAGCGCAGTCAACTCGACCGAATTTTTCAACAGTTTTAGAAATGAGATTTTTTACATCATCTTCGGAAGAAACATCACACTTGATAAATATTGCTTCCCCTTTTTCTGCTTGAATTTGAGAGACTATTTTTTCTCCTAATTCTTTTTGAATGTCGGCCACGACTACTTTTGCGCCTTCACGGGCAAATAGCACCGCTGAAGAAGCTCCGATTCCTGAAGCAGCTCCGGTGACAATAACTACTTTGTTCTTTAGATGTAGGTCCATATGGCCTCCTTGTTTTTATAAAGTAAGACCTGCCCGTACTTTTGAATATGACTACCTTGCTATACCAGATATTTGATTAGTGTATTTATCAACTAAGGCCTGACAGCTCTATTTTGAGAAGCCCCTCCCCTACTTAATGAGGGAATGATGGAACACAAATTTGAAATTCATAAATCTAGAAAGTAAGTCAGTAAATCCAACTTTACTGAAGAAAAATTTCAAATGGAAATTTCATGGCAGGGTTTGTTGAAGAATAAAATCGATGCAAATTTAGGATCACTGAATATTTGCCATGAAGCTCTTGATAAACACATGGGCACGGAAACAGAAAATAAAACAGCAATTAAATTCATAGGAAAACATTTTAGAGCGTTTTTTAGATTTAGTTTTTTTATTTTCCTTGCCATGAAAGGTGGAGGAATCGCCTTGCTTCTCTCTTACCTGTGAGCTGAAGACGATAAAGCAGGGCGACTGAATGCTATTGTCCTATACCTAATTGTTTCATGTAAGTCTGATTATCCCAAAAAAGATATTCTTCATCGAACTTTCCTTCTGAAGTCCAATGCGCAATGGTCGCCATCGGTAATCTAAAAGATTTTCCCGTAGGCTGAATGGTTTTTCCATCCGGAGTTGTCATGGGTTTTGTAAACGTTCCTTCCATAATCCCGTAGACGGCCGTGTATTCACCTTGCCCAAACTTAATGGGATGTTCTTTGATGCGGGTATCAGGTGCATACGTGAACATATACTTCATATCTTCAATGTGTTTTGCCAGGCCTTCTGTTGTGTGACCGTCGGGCCAGTGAACCTTCACGTTATCAGTGTGTGTTTTCTTAAATCCTTCCCAATCCTGTTTAGAAAATCGATTGAAGTCGAGATCATCAAACTTCACCAGATGTTCTTTTACCTTGGCCTCAAGGACTTCAAAGTCTGCCTGTTTTTTGTCTTTAGCAAAAAGGCTGCTGACATTTAGTAAGGACGCAGAGAGTACGATAACTTTAAATCCAATTCCTTTTTTCATAGCACTCCTCCTTGAAAAAATTGGTCTTTAGAGCTTAAAACATTCTCTCTTGGAAAACATGGGCCGTTTATCCTTTGAAAATCTACATGGAATACATAACAATTAGTTTCATTGACGAAGGTGATTGATTTGGTAGAAAACTTTTAGTAGCACTCTATTGAAGCCATAGAGAATGTTTGTCGGGGATTTAAATAATTTTAAGATCCGTAGGAAATTTCGACCACTCCAACATTTCCTCATCAGAGGGATCAGAAGTAGCTTCACTACTGATCCCTCTGGCATTCCATGCAATGTTCACATGATGAACGAGATGTTGAAATGATTTATAGAATTGCTCGTGGTCATAATTTTCTTTCAAAATATTTTTCAAAAGAATATCTATTTCTTCCTGCGCTTCTTGTAGATTATAATAAATATATTTTCGATTTAATTTAATTTCGTTCATCATTTGTAACCAAATTATTTTGAGATATGATTTTGAAATTTTAAAAGTAATTTTTTGAGTCGCTCTTCTGTCGCTTGATCTTTCAAATTTCCTTTTTCATCAAATGCCTGAGCAGCATGAGAGAGTCCAAACATCTCTGGATAAACAAAGACTCCAATTGACTCTAACGGCACACGAGAATGAGCAAGACTTCGAATTGCACCGAGAGATCCAGGCGAAGCTCCAATTAAGAGCATATTTTTATCCGGCCATGGCATCGGAGAAATGCGCGATACCCAGTCAATAGCATTCTTAAAAGTTCCTGGTATACCACCATTATATTCCGGCGTAGAAAAAATAAGTGCATCGGCTTCAGCAATTTTTTGCCCCAGTTTTTTTACGGCATCAGGAAGACCACTTTGAGATTCAATATCGCCATCATACATAGGCATTGGAAAATCATTAAATGACAAAAGCTCCAAATGATAAATTGTCTTTTCTGTACTTAAAATTCTTTGAACATTTTGAATAAGCTTTTTGTTATAAGAATCTTTTCGTAGAGACATTGCCATCATTAAAATTTTTGCCACGCAATTCTCTCCGCTTTTACTTTCCAGCATAAATTCTCCACTGTCTTTTAATTATGACTTAGCCACTTTCTGGCTTCATACAGGATCGGCTCCGTAATGCCGTGACCACCAGTAAATTCTTTGTAAGTAAGATCAGCATTTATTTTATCGAGAATTTCCTTACTACGTCGGGCATTCTCAATGGAAAGTACGTTATCCTGAACTCCGTGAGCGAGAAAGATTTTTCTTTTTGCTCCAGTCATTGGATTCTTCAATGCATAGTCTGCAAATTCTGAAAGTGTTCTTCCTGAAAAACATAAGTAATGTCCAATATCCAGCGGACTTTGCAGTAGTAACCCCATTGTCATGATCGAGCCCTGACTAAATCCCATCACAGAGATATTCTTCATAGGAATATTGTATTTCTTAGAAATGCCAATCAATTCCCCTTCCAGCAATTTAAAATTCTTTTGAACATCTTCCCGATCATGAATATTTCCGTTGGGAGTAAATTGCACATGAAAAAAAGAATACGCCTCGATGCCCATCGGAATCGGAGATCGCAAACTAATGACGAGTGAAGTCGGTGCAATTTCTTCTGCCACTGGAACCAGATCTTTTTCATTTGAACCAATTCCATGAAGGGCAACCAGAATTGTTTCTGGTTTCGTGTCCGGAGTAGAAATAATTCCGGTCATCGATTCACTTTTATAGATTTCTCTTTTTCTCATATTGTCCTCTTTATTTTCCTTACATGCGACCGAAACTAAAAGCGCGCATAGAAATAGAAGCATTTTGTATTTCTTCATATTCAAACTTCATCTCATCTTTATTTGAGCTCGCACCGAGCACATAGAGCAATGGATAATAGTGATCCATTGTGGGTACTGAAAGACGTCCCGCCTCTGTTTTTAAAAAATCATTCTGCAAGGCCATGAAGTCGCGCTTCAAAAGTTTTTCTTTTGACCACTCATCAAATTCCACTGCCCAATCATGAGGTGCAGCCGTTTTGTCCCAATTTATTTTTCTTAAATTATGAACAATATTTCCACTTCCCAAAATCAACACGCCATTCTCTCTCAGTTTGGCCAGCTCTCGCCCCAATTGGAAATGATACTCAGGAGATTTTCCCATGTAGAGACTCAACTGCATGACGGGAATATCTGCTTCGGGATACATGTGTTTTAAAACAGACCACGTTCCATGATCCAATCCCCACGCTTCCTGATCGAGATGAATATGCGGCGTGAAAATTTCACGATGAATAGCTTCAGCGATATCAGGACTTCCCGGTGCCGGATATTGAATATCAAAAAGCGGCTGAGGAAATCCGTAAAAATCATGAATCGTTTTTGGACGTTCCATTTGCGTTATCCAAGTCCCTTCCGTCATCCAGTGTGCGGAAATACACAGTATAGCCTGCGGTCTCTCCAACTTTTTTCCCAGAGCAGTTAACATCTGTGTAAAAGAATTATTTTCTATGGCATTCATAGGAGAACCGTGGCCGATAAACAGTGATGGCATCGGCGAATGTTTCTTATTATTTTTTCTAAACAATTCACCTAACTCACCAATGCTGTTTAATTTTATTGCAGACATAACGAGTCCCCCTGAAAGCAAAGACAAAAAATATCTTCTCTTAATCATACGCTTACTAGTTTTTCTTTACAAATTGCAAGTCTAAACTAATGCTCACATCGTCACCGACTAACACACCACCTGTTTCAAGCGCAGCATTCCATGTTAAACCGAAATCTTTTCTTTTAATTTTTGTCACAGCTGAAACACCGATCTTTACATTCCCAAATGGATCTTTAATTTCATCACTTGGTTTTTCTGCTTCGAGTGTAACAAGTTTAGTAACACCTTTAATTGTGAGTTCACCATTCAATTTTAATTCGCCATCACCTGAGGCTACGATCGATTTTGTTTTAAATGTGATCTCTGGAAATTTTTCAGCATCAAAGAAGTCCGGACTTTTTAAGTGTCCATCTCTTTGTGGTTCACGAGTATTGATACTGGCCGTTTCAATAGTCGCTTCTGCTGATGATTTTTCTGGCTGTGCCGGATCGTACAAAAATTTTCCGGAAACTTTTTCAAAGGCCCCGTGAACTTTTGCGATCATCATGTGCTTAATACTGAAACCAATAGTTGAGTGGGCCGGGTCTAATAGATATGTTGTCATAAAATCTCCTTAAGGTTTGTTACCTGTTTTTCCTACACATACTTTATCGGATTTCCGGATAGTTTATTAGACCGTATTATCTGGACATTCTGTTCAATTCATTGAACAATAAATCTATGGATATTAATGAAGTTGCTATCTTTATCAAGGTTGTTCAGAAAGGAAGTTTTACGGGTGCTGCCCTGGCTTTAGATATGCCCAAGTCCACAGTGAGCATGAAAATAACCAACCTGGAAAAAAGGCTGGGAGTGACTTTAATAAAGCGCTCAACCAGAAATTTGCGGGTCACTCCTGCAGGCGAAGCTTTTTTTCTTCGCACGACTAAAGGTCTTGAAGAAATCATGGCGGCCGAAGAGGCGGTTAAATCGGAGAACATTGAACCACACGGAACTTTACGCATCAGTGCTCCGGTTGATCTTGGAAATTTTATTCTTCCCGAATTAATAAAACCTTTTTTGAAAAAATATCCCAAGGTTAATATCGATTTATTAGTCACCGACAGGCGCGTGGATTTTTTGGCTGAAGATGTAGATCTCGCCATACGTGCAGGAGATTTAAAAGACTCTTCCCTCATTTCAAAAAGAGTTGGAGAAGTTGAGTTTAGAATTTTCGCTTCCCCAAAATATCTTAAAGATCGCGGAACCCCCAAAGAAATAAAAGATCTCGATTCTCACGATTGCATTCTCATCTCCACGCTCTCCTCAAGCGCATGGAAATTGAGAAGTGGAAAAAAAGAAGTTACACTTTCACTTCCGGGGAAAATAATTGTAAATGATATGACACTTGCCCAGAATCTTGCTCTTCAGGGAGTGGGACTTGCGTTCCTTCCTTCTTATTTGTGCACGTCCGAAGTCAAATCTGGAAAATTGGTGCCTATCTTAAATGATTATAGATCCAATATCAGTCCCATTCATTTTGTCTATCCACCACAACGTTACGTTCCACTTGCGACGAAAAAGTTTATTGAAATGGCGAGTGCGACTTTGCAGGAAAAACTAAAACCTTTAGAATTGTAAAAATGGAATAAAAAATAAAGACAGAAGCTTTTCTCGATTTAAATCTTGAAAAAGTTTAGCAAGCTTTGCGATTAAGCTTCCCTGTAACTCTCGCCTGGCTTAAGGCTGGCTTGGGCTGGCGTAGGCCAGTTTTTTGGTGTATCGTATGAACAATTTTTAAAGGTTAGGTATCCCATTCCAGAGTTACCCGAGCTGTAATAGCAGGAGAAAAGAAAGTTTTTAATATTAACGAATTAAGAATGTTTCAGAGTAATCCACGTCTTTTTTGATTTCATTCCACTTCATTCGATTTCATGAAATTTCATCTTTCGTCTGGCATGAAATTTCACTTACCTTGGATTTTTTTTAATTCTGAAGCGATACATATTTTGCAATACAATTGAATATCTATAACTCCAGATGAAAAAACATTACCGTTTCTTATGCTTCAGCTTCTGTATTTTTTTCATGAGATCTTTTGCCTCTTCGATTTTTATAAATCGCCCTGATGATGCATCAATATCAGCTCCAAAAAATTTATTTGGATTATCAGAAAAAAATTTTGTAGGTGAAATAAATAAATATCTCTGTCCTGTTTCAAGCATCGGAGCTGAACAATCACTACCATGTTCAAGAATGTATTCTGAAGACGAAGGTGATAATAGAGATTTTTCTACTTGGAAAATGAAGCTACTCTTATCACTAGATCTAACAGACCCAATAAGGGCCATCTGTATTGTTTCAGGTTTTTTAATTAAATTTTCAATTACCTTAGTGTCATAAACGCAAGCTTTAGCTGGACAATTAATTAAGATAAAAAAAACTATTATAAAGAATTTACTCAAAAAACCTCCTTTATTGAATCAAATCCTGGTTCCAGCTCGCTTTTCAGGATCGCCACTTTTTTATATTTTATCGTGTGAGATTCCTGCAGACTTATCGGGACACAAGGTTCCCCGAAAAGTGTGTTGAACCCAAATTGAAGATTATTCAATGAAGATTTAGTGCTTATTTTTGTAAAATTCATTCAATTTTTTAATTGTTTTTTGGCTCTCTTCAATAGGAATCAAAACGCCATTGCCACTAGCAAATCCTCTAAAATTGTTTGAAGTAGATTCAATTGTTTCATTGGAAAGAAATAAGTATTTGTGTCCTGAAGGCCAAGGTAGGAAACAATTAGTTCTATCATTTAGAGGATATTCTTTGAGATAACGTGTCCATCCTTTTTCTACAATTATTTTTCGATGAAGTGGTTCACCTTCAAGCTTTACTATTACTGCCAGAACAGCTTTCTCAGGTGCATCTACTAAAGATTTTTGAAAAGAAGGATCTACTGAACATGAAAAAATCTCTTTACTGAAGATGAACAAACCACAAATTATAATTTTTTTCATTCCTACTCCATGTCGCAAGAGGTTCAAGCCCCCTTTGGGAAACGCATGTCAAATTCACTTCTATTATTTCTAATCGTTATATCTTAGCATCTGTTTTCGGATCATCGTTCCAACACACTTTCCTGTATGCACTGTTTACAGGAAAGTGTGTTGGAACCTTTTTTAATTTCCAAATTCAGGAATTTCTAACTTAGTCCATTTGTATTGATCTAGTCTTTTTATTAGATCCCTAGCATCTTTTAAGTCGATCAACAAAATGCCACTTTGACGAAAACCTTTAAATTTTTTTGATCTTGCCTTTTCAGCAGAAAGCTCAGTTAACAATAAATAACTTTGATTCTCCTTGGCCATAACTTGGCAATTATCACCATCTTTTAGAGGATAAACTTTCAAAGAAGACGTCCAAGCCTTATCAACTGCAAAAAATCTTTTCCCATGATCAACCTTAACAGTAACGATAGCTGCGAGGGCAGCTCTCTCTGGATTAACTTTTAGATAATTAAAGTGATTAACATTATATTGGCATGAAAAAGAGACACCACTTTTAATTAAGCTTAGTACAATCAAAATTAATTTCATAACCCCTCACTTAATACTGTACTCAAGAAAAAATCAGAAAAGTTTTATTAACTTTTCAGGATCGCCCCTTTTTTTATATTTCAATTTTATCACAAATTTTAAAATTGAATTTCTTTAAGAAAATATTCAGGAAAAAAATTTCATAAAATGAAAAAGTGACGCATTCCCCCCCCCCCAACCGAAAAAATTGTCACGATATTAATGTAAGAAGAAATCTGGAGGTAATTTATGCATCAAAACTTTAAAACCCTGGAATTGGCCATTTTATTACACAAAAAGGTCGCCCCACTGGAAATCCCATTCTATCAAAAAGAGCAGCTTCAACGGGCAAGTCAATCAATTGCGCTCAATCTCTCTGAAGGCGCGGGAAGATTTACCAGTTCCGAGAAAAAACGTTTTTATAAGATAGCTTTTGGTTCATTGAGAGAAACGCAAACTATTTTAAAAATGTTGGAGTTAAAGGATGAAGAGATACTTGCACTCGCTGACAAAACCGCAGCTTCATTGTATAAATTAATTAAGGCGCTATGACGCGCAATTCTTTTCGGTTAACCGTACGGTTAACAGTTAACTGTTACCGTTAACAGTGACTGTTAACTGTTATCCGTTAACCGATAACAGTTAACGGTGAAATAAAATGCCAGAACTACCCGAAGTCGAAACCATAAAAAACCAACTCTCCCCGTTCTTACCCTTCAAGATCGACGAGTCTCATTTCTCAAAACTCACGACCAGAATGGTGAAGAAAAAAGATTTCGATCTCACTGGAAAAACAATCACAAAAATCAGACGGCATGGAAAGTGGCTCATTTTTGAACTTGCTCCTGACGGCTACGTTCTTTCTCACCTGGGAATGTCGGGCCGGTGGCAGACAAGTCACGAAAGTTTACAAGACAAGCATGGGCACATTGAACTTATCGATCATAGCAAAAAGAAAAATGGCTTTCTTACCTACGTCGATCCCAGACGCTTCGGCCATTTTTACGCTTTATCAAATGAGCACTTCTACGAGAAAGAAAAAACTCTCGGTCCGGATGTGAGTTCCCCCGATTTCGACGAAAATGTCATTGCGGAAACTTTTTTCAAGTCACCTAATAAAACGCTAAAACCATTTTTGCTTGATCAAAAAGCGTTCCCTGGCGTCGGCAATTATATGGCCAGTGAAATCTGTGCTCGCGCAGGAATTCTTCCGACAAGATTAAGCGGAAATATCACTGCTGAAGAAATTCACAAGATAAAAACGGCTATCGACATCGTTGTCAGTGGTGCTGTGAAAACATCCGGCACTACTTTCAGCGGAGGCTATCGGGACGCCAATGGAGAAAAAGGTCTGGGCGTTCAGCACCTGGTGGTTTTTCACCAGAAAATCTGCCAGATGTGCAAGAAAACTCTGGTAAGCAAAATATCTCTCGGCGGCCGCGCAACTTTCTATTGTTCTCATTGCCAGAAATAATTTTTCCATTATTATTAATTCATGCCAAACAGATTTTTCCTAGTTCCTTCGCGAGTGACTGCTTTTTACGATTCATTCGCGAAAAAGATTTCTCGTAATGAAACCAATCCGGAATCATTTCTGATTCGTTTGCGTTCCATGCTCATGCTTTGGACAAGCACAACAATCGTCATGTGGGTTTATGTTTTTTATTGCGCTTTTGCCTGGGGCTGGAGCTACCCTGTTCCATGGGGTGGTCTGATTTTCACGCTCATTCATTGTACTGTCCCGCTCATTTTTTACTACACTCAATCATTCCCCGTCACAGGCGTGGCGCTGTCTTTATCCGGGCTTTGTTTCCAGACTTTATTTTGCTTTTACACAGGTGGTGTTTACTCACCGGCCGCTATCTGGCTCACGTTTCACCCGGTCATTCTCGGATTTTTCGGAAGCACGCCGCTTATCGTTCTGCAGGTACTTCTAAACTTTTGTATTGTCGTGGGATTGTATCTCGCAGGTAAACTCGGTTTTCTGCCTCCCGATATTCTTCCCCACAGCTTTCGCGATGGAATGATTATTTCCTGCTACGTTCTGCTGGATATTCTCATCGCGTGTTTTACAGTTGCGGCCATCAGAATGAACAACGAAAAAAACCGCGAACTGAACGATGCACGTGAGCTGACAGAGAATCTTCTTCGCATTCTTTGCCACGACATAAACAATCCTCTGCTCATCATTAAAAACTCGAGCAAACATCTCACTCCTGAAAGCCTGGCCGAAAATCCTAAACACGCAGAAAGAATCAAACGTGCCTGTGATGATATTCAGGATCTCACCAGATCAGTCAGTTCATGGATGGCCTACAAAGACGGGAAAGTGCCTCTTCAATCGACAGGAGTCAGCGTAAAGGAAATTATCGAGCACATTTATTTTTCATTTGAAGACAAACTGAAAGAAAAAAATCTTACGTTGATTTGCAATGCCCAGGATGAAAACCTCTGCATTAACGGTGATAAAACGGCCGTCTGTTATCAGCTCTTCAGCAATCTCATTTCCAATGCCATTAAATTTTCTTTTGAACATTCCTCTCTGGAATTATCTTTTACTGAAAACGGACGCTTTGTCGTGGCCCGGGTCAAAGACAACGGTGTGGGAATTCAACCAGACCTCATCAATCGCGTTTTTTCTCCCTACATGCGAACAACGATGAAAGGAACAAACAATGAACGCGGAACTGGATTTGGTTTGCCAATTGCGGCCGCTCTTATTGAAAAAATGAACGGCAAAATTACGATCGCGAACAGAGCGCAGATAAATCCGGATGAAAAAGGCACTGTTGTGACAATTGTTCTGCCTAAAGCTTCTTGCTAGAAGAATAAACCGATTGAAGTATAAAGCATGTCATTGGCGCGGTAGTAGCTCCAATACGAGTCTGCTTTCGGAGCTTTCAAAATTTCAAGCCCGACAGCAAAGATCATTTTGTTGTTGTAGTTGTAGCGGATTTCACCGTTTAGAATATTGTCGAATCTTTCGATGTCATACTTCATATCCAGAAGCATATTGAATGACTCTGTAAATTTCAAAAGGACACTTCCCCCGACAGCTCTCTTCCATTTAACTGAGTCACTGAAGAAATCGTCATTCCCGCGCGTAGATTTAGTTATTAAATGAATATAGTTCAATGAGAGCGCATAATAGGTGCGGTCGAGATTTGTTGAAAAATGTGAATAAGCTTCTTTTTCATAGCGAGGGTTGATCGTGAAATAATCAGACTTAAATGTCTTGCGCGCATTTGTGATGTCGACCGGAAAATCTCTTCCTAATTTCGCATTGGGATCGACATACGACAAACCACCGCGAGCTTTAACATCACCGAAGGCCTGG
>Ga0208888_100122_pt1 | contig 46534 bp, 53 predicted proteins | sample LakWasM115_HOW13_2_FD_183929 | JGI IMG/M metagenome (GOLD analysis project Ga0208888, IMG submission 183929) | Freshwater sediment methanotrophic microbial communities from Lake Washington under simulated oxygen tension - Sediment Metagenome... | ecosystem: Environmental > Aquatic > Freshwater >...
CCGCAGAGATTTCTCTGTTGATACCGTTTCTTTCACCGACGAGCGAGGCGGAGAGCGTGCACTGAACCTCGCCCCTTATATGGACGCGGCCACCCTGGCAACGGTCTTAGAAGGCTTTGAGGCATGCCATCAACGCCAAGGCGCAGCTGGCACCCAACCAGCTTCGGACGACTTGATTGAATTCCGGGCATGGTGTGACGCTACGCTGAATGCGGCCGACTGGTGGGCCCTGTCCGACCTTCAGCCAAGTGAAGCGGCGATGCTTCTTTGCCAACAAGACCCACACGCAGCGCCTGAGCCTGAAAAGACCACAACTTCAGAAACGACACCTCTCGACTATCGCAAGTTGCTCCGAGCATTCGAGGATGTCGCGAAAAGCCAGCCTGGCCCCAAAGCCCTGAGCGATTGGCATCAACATGCGAGAGCCGGGAGATTGAAGTATCACAGCTGGATTGATAGGTATTCAATGTCCGTGGAGACGGGCAGCAACGCTGTTGACGAACAACAAGCAGCCGCGAGTACGGAAGGGGGGAAAGTCCCGGTGCCCGACTTCAAGCTGTTAGCCACCAGAGAGCAGCTCATAGAAGCGTACGGTAGGTTCACAGGCATGGATGCATCATGGTTCAGCAACCTCAAAGACGTCCCGGCTCTATTGGCGGCTAGAAAGGTTGCTGGACAGGGAGGCCGTGGGCGTATTGCCGAGCCGTTGTTCTGTCCATTTGAGGTAATGAGATGGCTCTCTGATAGCAAGCGGCGAAAAGGCAGGCCATTGCAGGCGGAAAAAGCTTGGGAGCTGTTCGAAAAAAACTTCCCAACTGTCTACAACGTCCACTCGGTTGCCGACCCCCGCACAGGCGATTGACCGGGGCAAAAACCCATATTGGGCGGGGTTTGGGGCACAAATTGGCCGGGGTTACAGAGTGAATTTGCCCGGGGTTTGCTAGGCACAAGTTACCCCGCCATCGCAATACAGCCATGTTCAACAAACCCAAGGGGTTCTGAAGTGGCTGCAAAGACTATTCAACTTACGCCATTGGCTCAGGAGGTGCGCTCAGCGCTGCCGACTCCTGAAGCCGCTGTGCACCTGAACCGCTCCCAACAAACGCTGCGTCTGTGGTCGATGCGCAAGGATGGGCCATTGGTCCCGCTGCGAATCAATGGGCGGCTGGCTTGGCCTGTTTCCGAACTGCGCCGGGTTCTGGAGGTGGCGCAATGAGTGCATCCAATACAACCAGTTTCGATGCACTGCCCGCTACGGGATTCATCCGGCAGGCCCAGCTGATTCCACATGTTGTGCCGTTCTCTTCGGCAACGCTCTGGAGGCGCTGTAAGTCTGGGGAGTTCCCTAAGCCTGTGAAGCTTTCTGAGCGGGTTACCGCCTGGCGCGTTGGCGACGTGCGGGAATTCCTTGATGCGCAGCAAAAGGGGGGCCGGAAATGAAAACGCCCGACCCCACCAAAGCAGAATCGAGCGCCCCGAACAGCGCAAAGTTTACAGGCACTGACAACCCGCGTCACCTGCGCGCAATCGACGCACTCCTGCGCCGCCCAATCCCCCGTGAAGCACTGGACCGCATTGCAGGGGCCAGCAACTCGCCAGAGCTTGTTGCAGAGCTGCGGCGCCGTGGTCTGGAGATTCCGTGCGAGCGCATCAGCTTCACCGACCGCGACGGCAAGGAGTGCCGCCCTGGCGTCTACAGCCTGACCAAAGCCGACCGCCGAAAAATCTACCAGTGGATGGCACGCCGCATCCGTGGAGGTTGCGGGCATGGCAAACGGACGCTCTAAGAGCGGCAAGGGCGATTCAGGGCGAGATTCCGGGGGCTTCATCGCTCTGCCGTGGTCTGTCCTGGATTGCCCCGCCTACAACCGTCTATCCATGCACGCACGCGCCTTACTCCTGGAGGTGGCCAGGCAATTCGTCCGCGACAACAACGGGCGGTTGTTGCTCTCACGGGCCCACATGCAAACCAGGGGCTGGAAGTCGGCAGACATGCTGAGCAAGGCCAAGCGCGAGCTGCTGGAAGCGGGATTCATCTACGAGACGGTGAAGGGCCAGCGCCCCAACAAGGCGAGTTGGTACGCCGTCACCTGGCGAATGCTGGACAGACATCCCGGCTACGACATGGGCGCGGTTGAGGGCTTTGTGCGGGGTGCGTATCGCAATGCGAGCGCATCCAAAAACACAACCCTTAGCCCGCCCCACGGTACAGGGAGGCTTTCCATAGTACCGCCCCACGGTACAGGCGAGCCCCTCTCTGTACCGCCCCACGGACCTATGAGGGCCAGTTTTGATGCCCTCTCTGTACCGCCACACGGACACCATCTAGATATGCCATCTGCAGTTGCAAGTTAGGCAGCAAAGGAGCAAGCATGCAAACCAAACTCACTCATCACGACCTGGTCGCTGAAGAAGTAAACGACGAACACGGGCGTGCAATTCTGTTGACCCAACAGGACGGGCTTGAAGAGCCGCGTTCGGTAATTGTTCACCCCTGGCAACTGCGGGCGGTCTGCGAAGAGTTCGGAATCGTCGCCAGCGATGAGCAGGCCGCAAAGACTATCCACACCCTGCAGCGGCGCATGACGGGCCTCCTAGGCCGTATTGAGCACCTTGCCGGGTGGATGACGAACCACAGCGACCAGCGACATGCGGACCTCACCTACGAAATAACGCAGTTGCAGGCACTCCACGACCTCGCAAGCGAATGGTGCGCGGAGTTTGCGGACAACGTGCGGACACATTGCGGACAGGATGCGCAGGCCTCTTCGCGGGGTGGAGCCGCGCCGCAGCAACCCGGCTTGCCAGGTCTATAAGGGGTGCGCCATGAATGACCATGCGCAGCAAGTAGAGCGGGCCTTCCGGTTTGGCTTCACCTCTGGCATAGCGGCTGCAGCTTCAAGGCTGACGCTGACGCAGCAGCAACTTAGAGCGATGGAGGTGTGGCACTCGCGGCTGCAGGTGTGGCGAGATGAGCCTGTCGAGTACCCCGAAAAGTGCTGGCCGGATATTGATGAAGGGGCAGGACGATGACCAATAGACCACCACCGCCTGAGTGCCTAGCCTTGGGACGATATGTCGCCGCGCCGGTGGAAAAGTCCCAGCGACCACGAGGCCGCCCCAAGACCAGGACGGACGAGCACTACGCAGCACTACATGCGGAATACCAGCGCATCAGCGAGTGGTTTACAGCTTTTGTCGGCAGACCAGCGAAATCGGATTCCGAACTGTTGTTGGCATTCTTTGGAGAGCACTATGCGGAAACCGGTCACTATTGAACACTCAATCCACTTCGACCTAAACACCCAATCCGGTTCAACCTGAACACTCACTCTGAATCGTCGTGAACACCGCGCCGCTGCTCATGGTCAACGGTCCGACGTCGCAGACATGGGTATTGCGTCATGGACAAGAGTTCAGCATTACGATCAGGGTACCGGCGTCGCAAACGGGAGGCGTGCAACATGAACGCTGGTTCGGCACGGTAGACAGCAAGCCGGTTTCGCAAGCACGGTTCTGTTCTTCTGAACATCGGTCCGGCACGATGATCAACGTGCATGCATCTTGCGCGGCAGTTCAGCGCGAAGAATACCGGACCGGCGTCGCAGACGCTGTTCTTGCGTCGTGAACACCGGTCCGGCAACGTGATCAGCTGGTCATCAGCTTCTTCGCTTTGAGCTTGCGCATCGATTCCCCCTTGAGGGAAACGCGATGTGCTTGGTGGACAACACGATCAAGAACTGCGTCGGCGAGCGTCGGATCTGGGAAGAAGGAATGCCACTGATCAGTTGGAAACTGGCTGGTAATCAGAAGTGATCCCGTTCGCATCCGGTGGTCAACCACATCAAGCAGCACCTGCGCGGCCTGCGGGGTGATTTCACCTAACCCAAAGTCGTCCAGGACCAGCAAACTTGGTTTGACCAAGCGAATCTTCAACGTTGCCAGGGAACCATCCAGGATGGCAGTGCCGACCTCTTCGTAGAGGTCACTTGCCTTCACAAACATTGTTGGGAGTCCCATGCGGCACATCTGGGTTCCAAAAGCACAGGCGAGCCATGTTTTGCCTACCCCAGTGGGGCCCGACACGATCAGATTGAGTCGCTGGCGAACCCATTCGCCACTCGCAAGCGTGGCAATGAGTGATTTCTCAAGGCCTCTGGTCGGTCGGTAGTCAGCATCCTCCAGCGATGCTTTTTCTGGGAACCCTGCAGCTCGAATCAGCCGATTTAGCTTCTTGGATTCACGCTCCGAGGCTTCGCGTTCCACCAACAGTGCAAAGCGATCGTCAAAACTCAGTTCGTGAAGCTTGGGCTGCTGTTGCTGGAGTGCGTAGGCTTCGGCCATGTGCGCCAGTCGCAGGTCGCGCAATCGATTGATGGTCAACTGGAAGCTCATGCGGCACCTCCGAAGTACCCCGCGCCGCGCAGGTTGTCATGGCTGGGACGGAGAGCTGCCGGGACTGTCTTATTGACGCCCTTGTCGGGAGATTTTTTCAAGATCGATTCGATGCTGCGCAGCGCCGTGATGTTCAGAGGGAGTGCATATGCGCAAACCTCTTCAAACCTTGTTTCCCCATGGATTCGCGCCATGTCGCGCATTCGCCGTGCGGCCCTCAACCCGTTCGTCAGGTCGCTCCGATCTTGCAAGTGATGCTGGAGCATCTTCTGCGTGTTCGGACCCACTGTATCGGCCCACAGCAAGAGCGCTTTGGGCTCTCCTTCGAGGACGCGCGTGTGCGCAATAGGTCGATGCTCAGGAAAGGTTTTTACCGAACCTTCGCCATCCGCCAGGCTATGCAGTGCGACACGACGCCCCCGCGACATGATTTCCAGTTGCGAAGCTGTGATGCGCAAATCCACGCGTTCACCACGCAGCTCGTAGGGCGTCGAGTAGAAGTTCCTTTCGTGCTCGACGTGGTAGTCATCCCCAACGCGCACGCCGTATCGCCAATCGCTCATTTCGAACGGGGCTTCCGGCAGCGGCTGCAAAGCAGCGCGTTCCGTTTCTTCGAAGCGCTGGAGCCGACTGCCGCTCATCTTTTTGAAGAGGCGAGCATTCACGATTTTCGTTCGTCGCTTCAGTTCAGCGTTCAACTCGGCAACGCTGAAGAAATCAAAGTCGCGAATGCGAAATAGCACGAGGCGCTGAACGATCTGAACGCCCACTTCCGCTTTTGCTTTTTCCTTTGGCTTGCGGGCACCCGTCGGTAAAGCCGCCGTACCAAAGTGGGTCAAACAAGCTCGGTACGACGGATTGAGCGTCACTTGGCCCTCTGCTCGTCGGATCACTGCGGCTTTGAGGTTGTCGGTAACGACCCACTTTGGCACGCCCCCCAGATTGGCGAAGCAAGCATCGTGGCACTCCAGCCAATGGGGTACCGTCTGCGACGGGACCGCGTGCATGAAGATGTAGTTTGAATAGCCAAGGACTGCGACGAAGATTTGCGCCTCGATGGAAGGGCCCCCGTCTCGCGAGCGCACTGTCACGGTCGTACCGGCGAAATCGACGAAGAGTTTTTCGCCTGGAACATGGACCTTGCGAAACACTATGTGTTGCTGCCTCGTCCACTTGCGAAAATTTTCTGTGAACTGCGAGTAGCCAATGCCTTCAGGGCAGATGGCACGCCACTCCTGCCATAACGCTTCCAATGTGGCATCCGGGCGCTGCATTTGCTCGTAGACCCAGTTCCAGTCCGGCGCCTGCTTTCGCTGGGCAACGCCTCTATCCTCGTTGCCAAGGGCCGCAGTCCAGGCGTCGTCGTCTAGATCGAAGAGGTTTTGTGGGATGTCTCTGGTGGTGAGAAGTGTGCGTAGAGCAATGATGGAGTTCGTTGAAACGCCGACCACGCGGCTGATCGCGCGGCTCGATTGCTTGAGGTCGTAAAAATGCAAACGCGCGATTTCGCGCTGTAGGTGGATAGGCAGACGCAAGGAAAAACTCCTGACAAAAGACCCGGCGGTACTGGCCGGGTAGGGCGAGTTCACCCCGCACGCCCTCACTCGACGATTGACGAGTGAAGAAGCGCAGCCCATAATGCCTTCACAAGTCCTCACTTGTCCGGCAGAAATGCTGGCGCGACGCCCGAGCAGCCCCTCGGGCGTTTGCGTTTGGGGTGGAGAAAACTGTTTAAGGGGGCGACGCATCCCTTTCTTCTTTGGCCACTTCGCTACGCATGTCGGCGAGCCAATCCGCGACGTCCAGCGTCAGCGCAAACCACCCCCGCCGATTCGGCACCGTGAACAGTGGAACGGCCACTTGACCACGACGCCGCGCCTGTCTCAGCGACGCAGCGGTTCGGTGCCCCAGCGCCGCTGTCAACGCCTGTCCGCCCAACAAAGGACCGTGCAGCCGCAGCATGGATTCGCGCATTTGCTGCTGCAGTAATGGGACGTTGGATGGTTGGGACACGGGGCTAATCCGGGACGAGATACACAAGTCACGCAGTGTTCGCTACCAGCCGGCTTAGCGCCACCCGCACCGATAATCTGAATTTCTCTACTCCAGACAGCAAAATGGCTTTCATGCCGACGGTGACCAAGCCTGGGCCAGGGCGTCCACCCAAAAACCCAGTTGACAAGATCAGAACGCGCCTGTGGATCTGCTGGCTTAAGCAGGTATCAGGGCTGCGCTCGGCATACGCCATCGAAATGGCCCTTGACGGCGATCGCGTGAAACGGCGTGCCACCGATGTGAACCGCCCTCGCAAGTGGGACGGCTACGAGAAAGGAACAACGGTTCCTTCGACAGCGCCTGGGCCGCGCAACGCCATTGCGCAAGCTGAGGCGCGGTTTCCAGGTGCTGCGCGCTACTTTTTCAGCCCACTGTGGAGCTACCTGAAAGGTGAGCTTGTAGGCGCCGCCCAATTTGCACAGGCGATCCAGATGCTGGACGCCGACGTCGTTTCCCTTCTGTTCGAGGACACGCCCCCCAGTCCGGGAATGCCTGTGCGTCCAAAACCGTTTGACGATTCCAGGGCCCAGCGGTTGTGCGCACTGGGCAGTTTTGATGCCATGGTGGCAGCGGTGTTGTTGGCTGGCTTGGCAGAGTCAATTGCATCGCAAGAACTCCGGGTGCGGGCGCTGAGCGCCTATTTGGAGCTTCAGGTCCGGGTCCGACAGATTCCCATCCTAGCGACCCTCGCGCCGGAGCTGTTTATGTTGATTGACCAACATTGCAAGCACTGGGCTTACCCGTCGCCCAGTGAGCGGGTCGAGATCGTGATTTTTTCTCAGGAGATGCCCACTGGGAAGGACTTGGAAGACTTCCTGCGCTCTGCCGTGGCCCCCAATGACGAGGCCCCGGCCTCGATTCCCGCGCCATTCCTTTTTGGTGACCCACAACAGGTGGGTTGAGGGGCCTCAAAGAAGTTGTTGGAGACGTGTTACTAACTGCGCCCCGTCGGCGCCGGTAAGTCCTGTGGCGCCATCTACCAAGAGCAGTGAGCTGCAGAAGGGACGGTAATTCCAAGATCGGTCATCGAGTGCCAGCCATGGCAAATGCTGCACTCCATTGGTCCACCGCCACGCATGGCACTCTGCCTCCCTTGGGTAGCTGACCAAGGTATCCGGCACATGTTTCAGATCGCTGAATGTCGGCGTGACACCAGCAATCCTTGCCGCTATATCCCGAGAAAACCTTTGCCGCAGGGCGTCGAGGGATTGTTCCAGGCGCCATGTGCTGGTGATCACGACTTGGCATTCGGGCACCTGCTGCAATGCACCCTCCAGGATAGGCATGCAGCAGAAGTGCTTGGACTCATGACAATGCTCGGGGTGCAAAACGCCATCAATATCAAGAAACAGGATGGGTATGTCCTGGCCTCTTGAACAGATTTCCAACATAGGCGGATTTTTCTACGACAGTAGCCTGTCAATGGGACTAGTTGGTCGTGGTCTTTTTGGTCTCATTGGGAGGAAATCGGATGAATGTCTTCCCGAAAGCGTGTTCCACCCCAAGCCGACTTTGGTCGGGCGCTGCAGCAACTGCGCGCTGCTCGGGGACTGGTGCAGGAAGACATGTTGCTGGCCACCAGCCGCCGCCACATCAGTCGCATTGAACAGGGTCATCAGGTACCCAGTATCCGCACCATTGAAGTGCTGGCCGAGCAGATGCAAATTCATCCATTGACACTGGTCGCTGCCGCCTACTGTCCGGATCTCGACGCCGCCTCGGTCAGCGAACTCCTCAAGACCATCAAAACGGACTTCCAGGGCATGGCGTCGGATTAGGCGTGGCAAGCCGAATCGGCTTGCTCCCTGGCGTCTTGAATCAGCATTTGAAGACCTTGTATCAGCCCGGTGCCAATGGGAGTGGCGTCTTGGCGCTGTAGCATGCGATTGACGATCTCCCGATCAACGGCGGTGCTGAGCAAGCACAGCGCCTCCTGCAGAGTTGCCATGCCGACCTCCAGACTGTCGCCCGAGCGTTTTGCGCCCGCCTTGGACAGGAGCAGTAGGGCAAGGGGCAAGGCTGCACGAGTCGGGTCGTGATCCCCGTTCCAGCTAACACCAGACAGAAGATCTCTGAACTGGTCTGACACCAGCAGCAATTGCTTGTCATCCAGCGCATCCGGCAAGATCGCTTCCCATCCCCTCGACATGATCAGGCTCATCATGTCCTGTGCTCCAAATTTTCCGAGAGTCGCTTTTTCCAAACGCAGCATCATTCTTCATTCAAGTTAATATGAGACCAATTAGTCCCGTTCTGGGCCGTGGCGTGCGAAGATAGCGGAGCAGGGATGCCATTTCTGTGTTCTAAGTACGCACTCCTCTGAATGGAAACAATCAGGTTGCCCTATTGCGCTTGAGGAGGCAACCAGCCTGTTGCCTCAGATCTTTTCACCTTGAAAAACCGCCTGAATCTCACCCGCTTGGCCGAACTTGACAGACAGTTTTGCGATTTCGCGAAGCTGCAGCCAGCTGCCGCGCCAAGGTGCGGCTGGACAAAGACGGTCCGATTGGCGCTGGGCATGAGTTCCCAAGCACTGGGAGAGCGTTTGGGAGTGTCAGCTCAGGGGGCCCGTAAACTGGAGCAGGCCGAGGCAAACGGGAACATTACGCTGAACACCCTAGCGCGTCTGGCACATGGACTGGATTGCGAAGTGCGCTACGTGTTTGTTCCTCGGACCAGCTTGGTGGAACAGGTGCTCAGACGTACCCATGAAGTGGCCGGGTTCCCGATGCCGTCAGTGTTTGCTGCGACCGATGCTCTGACGGAGGCGCAAAGACTGCAAGCCCTGTCCGTCGTACTTGCCCAAGTGAATAAGCGAGGTCTCTGGTGAGTCAGACGAGCCTCGACGTGCAAATTGAAAACAACACGCGCGTGTTAGCAACCATGCGCCTGATACATGCCCCTAAAAGGCAGGCATCGCTCTGGCACTGGCCGTTGTTGATATCGTCGACGCAAAGCAAGCCTCCGTTGTCACCTCTGCGAAAGCATGCCCCACCGGGGCGTCGTCTTTTTGGGCGGCAGCGGATCGCGCTCGGGCTGTTTTGCATCAGCGCTTGAACGCCAGCACCAATACGCCTGACGCAACCAGCGCGATCCCTGACCACTCCCGCAGGGATGGCCTCTCACCCAAAAAGAGGACGGCAAACAGGGCGACCAGCACCAGGCTGAATTTGTCTACTGGCGCGACCTTGGATGCATCGCCAATCTTGAGTGCCCGGAAGTAGCACACCCAGGACGCCCCGGTGGCCAGTCCCGACAGGCCCAGGAAGAGCCAGGTCTTCGGAGGCAGACCCATGGGGTTGGTCCATTTGCCCGTCAACACCACAAAGACAGAGAGCACGACGATGATGATGGCCGTGCGGATGAGTGTGGCCAGATCCGAATCCACACCCTGGATGCCAATCTTGGCAAAGATGGCGGTGAGCGCTGCGAACACTGCGGATAGTGCCGCCCAGTAAAACCAGCCCGTCGAAGTTGTCATGTCAGCCTCCTGTCCTTATTCAGCTTGCGGTCCGGTCATGCCGAACTCAATCGGCGTCTTGACGTAGAACACGTTGATTTTTTCATCCCGTAGACGCTGGAAAAATCGCTCAGCGTCGGGTGTGCTCACGGCCATGGTGACCTCGATGGGCTGGTCTGCCAAGTCGAAGAAGTGGGCCGAATGCAAGCGGCCGTCATGGCCCACACCCTCGCTCGCAGCGATGAGCGTGACCCCATTGATGCCCATCTCGCGCGCTGTCTCGACCAACCACTGCGCCAGAGGCTTCCAGCCGTGCCGACGGTCTTGTTGGGTAAAGAATGTCAGTTGATAGCCTTGCATGCAGTGCTCCTAAGGAAGTGGTTTGAAGGTGGCAACGGTGGCCAAGCCCAGCAAGGTCATGGCCAGCGAGCCCAGAACGTGCGCAGAAATAGCGGCGCAGGCCCACAGCCAGCGGTTTTGCTGGATCTGTGCGGTGACTTCTGCTGAGAACGTTGAGAAGGTGGTCAGTCCGCCGAGGAAACCGGTGACGATGATCAGCCGCCACTCTGCTGACAGGCCCGTGTGCTGCCCAAAGAAGGCGAGCGCGATGCCCATAAGGTACCCACCCAGCAGGTTTGCCAGCCAGGTACCGGGCGGAACAAGCGGGAAAAGTGCGTTGAATGCGTTGCCAAGTGCCCAGCGCAACACCGCCCCCACCGAGGCGCCCATCGAAATGGCTAACAGCGAGCGGATCATGTCGATTCCGTCGTGTTGCTACAAGGCCAGCTCACACTGGAACAGCACCGCGTGCACATGACGTAGCTCCTGCGTATGCTCTTTCACAAAGTGCCGCAGCCGGTCTTCGCTATCGATCAACTCCATGCACAGCGGATGATGCGCCGACGTGGATTCGATGTGGTGGTGGGTGAGCTTTTTGCCAGGCAAGTAGCCCGCGTGCACGTTGTGCACGATGGCCTGGTGGATGCCCGCCAGGCGCGCTGCTTTCAATAGATGGTGACTCAGCGCGGGGGCGGACAGGTGGTGCCAAAACCGCGTGGGCTTGGCGCGGGCTGACTGGGGGAAATACAAGCGCAGTGCGGTCATGTTCTGCATGGAAGGGCCTCAGAGTTCTCGGGATTCGGTGCTGGCGCGTTCACGCTCGGCCTTGCGATATGCAGGTAGCTCGCCCAGCTTGATGCCCTCGGGGGCGTGGCGGTGCTTGGCGTGACCCACCCGTTGCGAGCGGTAGATGCCGGTATGGCCCGAGAACAGATAACTCACCATGCACGCGATGGCCGCATAGACACCGATCTCCGTGCTGAACAGTTCCATGGCCATCAGGGTGGAGGCAATGGGGGTGTTGGCAGCGCCCGCGAACACGGCCACAAAGCCAATGCCAGCGAGCAACGCCACCGGCATGTTGAAGAGCGGCGCCAGTGCGTTGCCCAGGGTGGCGCCGATGTAGAACAGCGGCGTGACCTCCCCGCCCTTGAAGCCCGTGCCCAGCGAGGCAATGGTGAACGCCATTTTGGCGGCAAAGTCGTAGGGCGCCAGCGGTTGCTGGAAGGCCTCCACAATCGTGGGAATGCCCAGTCCGATATAGCGGTCGGCGCCCAGGTACCACGCAGCGGCAGCCACCACAGCGCCGCCCAGGAAGGGGCGCAGCGGTGCGTAGCGCACATGCTTCTTGACCCAGGCGCTCAGTGCATGGGTTGCATCGGCAAAAATCTTGCCTGTGAGCCCGAACAGTGCTCCCGCGATGATCATGACCGCCAGCGGCCACAGGGCGATGGGGGGAATGGCACCCATCGCGTAGTGGGTGTGATGCACTCCCCACAGCAGTCCGACCTGATCGGCCACGATGGCTGCAACCAGGCAAGGGAACAGTGCGTCGTAGCGCAGTCGCCCAATGGCCAGGACCTCCAGCCCAAAAATGGCACCTGCGAGCGGCGTACCGAAGACCGATGCAAAACCTGCGCTGATGCCCGCCATCAGGATGATGCGGCGATCCTCGTGCTTGAGCTTGAAGACGTGGGTGAACTGATCTGCCAGCGCCCCGCCCATCTGCACAGCGGTGCCTTCACGCCCCACGGAGGCACCAAACAAATGGGAGATGACGGTGCCTCCCAAAACAAGCGGAGCCATCCGCAGCGGGATGACCTTTTTGGGATCGTGAATTTCGTCAATCAACAGGTTGTTGCCTGCCTCGACATGTTGGCCAAAGCGCAGGTAGAGCCAGCCCACTGCAAAGCCTGCCAAGGGCAGCAACCCGATGAGCCAGCGGTTGGCTATCCGGGTCCCCGTGGCCCAGTCCAACGCAAAAAGGAAGAAGGCCGATGCTGACCCGGCCAGGGCGGCCACGGCACTGGCGAGCACCAGCCATTTGCCCAGATAGGGCAGCAAATCGAATAGTTCGGGGCGTCCGGAAGGCTTCATTTACGTCCTGTTGTTGTCTATGTTGCGAAAGCACAGACAAACCCGGACGAGTGGCCATTGCGTGGACGCGAGCCTACATCACCCCCCGAGCGGGAATGTCTGTAGGCATCATCAGCACTTCTGCCCGTGGGCAGGAGGCGGTTGAAGGAGGAATGCCATCTCCAAGTTCGTAATCGTACCAGCCATTGGAGAGTTCAGGTGGAATCCTTCAAACCGGCATCTGGGCGGATCAGCTTCACCAATTCGGGCAACCGCTTGGCCACTGCCTGCTCAGCCTCCAGCGCGATGCTGGTGTAGACCTTCAACACCTTGGCCCCGGTCGGGGTGAGCTGCGCCCCGCCACCTGCATTGCCCCCGCGCTGCGTGAGAACCAGCGGCTCGATGAAGTCGTTGTTCATGGCCCGCACCAGTGACCACACCCGTTGGTAGCTCATGCCCAGGCGGCGACCGGACTCTGCAATCGAGCCCGTTTCTACAATCGCCTGCAGCACATCGGCCTTGCCCGGACCAATCGCCACCGCGTGCTTGAGCTGTACCCGGAAGCGTGTTTTGGACTCCAGCGGGGATGAACTGAGGGTGGGTTTGATCATCGTCAGATTGTCGCCGAGCGTGCTCGGCAGCCTCCGCAGTGCGGTCGTTATACTTTCGATTGGATATCGCTCGCTGCAGATATCGCCCGACTCCTTGGTGGGTTTCGATGCCCCCGATCAGCCCATCAGTCCCGTTTCTGCAAGGACCTCCCATGCGCACGCTCTTGTCCCTGATTCGCTCCTGGTGCGCTACTGCGCTCATCGGCCTGGCCATCGCGGCACCGCTGCATGCCCAGACAGTGCAACCCACGGTGGCGGCTGCGTCCGATCTCAAGTTCGCGGTGGAAGAAGTCGCTGCCCGGTTCGAGAAAGAGACAGGTCACAAGCTGCGGCTGGTCTTCGGCTCATCGGGCAACTTCAAGACGCAAATTCTGCAGAACGCCCCGTTCCACCTGTTTATGTCGGCCGACGAGGGTTTTGTGTACGAGCTGGCCGATGCGGGCAAGACCGTGGACCGAGGCCGGGCCTACGCGCTGGGGCGGATCGGCATCATCGTTCCCGCTGGCTCGGCGCTCAAAGCCGATGGCGAGTTCAAGGACTTGGCTGCGGCGATCAAGGACGGCCGCCTGCAGAAGTTCGCAATTGCCAACCCTGAGCACGCCCCCTACGGTGCGCGTGCCAAAGAAGCTTTGCAGCATGCCGGACTGTGGGATGCCGTGCAGCCCAAGCTGGTGCTTGGCGAGAATATCTCCCAGACCGCCCAGTTCGCCACCTCGGGCTCAACCCAGGGGGGCATCATTGCCCTGTCACTGGCGCTGTCCCCCTCCGTGGCCAAGCTCGGTACGTTCCAGCTCATCCCTGAGGCATGGCACCAGCCCCTCAAGCAGCGCATGGTGCTGGTCAAAGGCGCACCGCCCGCTGCCCGCGCGTTCTACGAGTACATTTCGACGCCCGCCGCGCAGGAGATTATGGTGCGCTACGGCTTTGCAATGCCCAAGGAATAAAGGTTCGGTGCACCCCTCATGGATTGGCAGGCCCTGGTACTTTCTGTGGAACTGGCGGCGGCGACGCTGCTGGTGCTGTTGCCCGCCGGTCTGCTGCTAGCCCGCTGGCTGGCCTATACGGGGTTCAAGGGCAAGTCCTGGGTCGAGGCCCTGGTGGTGCTGCCCCTGGTTCTGCCGCCGACCGTGCTGGGGTACTACCTGCTGGTGTCTCTGGGGGGCGGCTCGGCAATTGGCCGTTGGATGGTCGACACCCTGGGGGTGCGGCTGACGTTCAACTTCTTAGGGCTGCTGATTGCCTCGGTGGTGTTCAACATCCCATTTCTGGTCCAGCCCGTGCAGCGGGCCTTTGAGGCCATTCCGCGCAATTTGAGCGAGGCGGCTGCAGTGAGTGGGTTGAACGCTTGGCAGACCTTCTGGCGCGTGGAACTGCCGCTGGCTTGGCCTGGGATTCTGTCGGCCATGGTGCTGACGTTTGTGCATACCCTGGGCGAGTTCGGCGTGGTGCTGATGGTGGGCGGCAGCATCCCCGGAGAGACCAAGACCATTGCGATCTCCATCTACGACCGGGTGCAGTCCTTTGATCTGGCGGGGGCCAACCAGATGGCCTTGGTGCTGGTGCTGTTCTCTCTGGTGGCGGTAGGAGCCTCGTTCTTTGCCTCTGCGCGTCTGGCGGTGCGCCGATGAGCACTACGGGAGCAGCCGTGGCGCTGGAGCTTGAAGTCGAACAAACGCTACCCATGCCACTCAGTGGCAGCCTGCGCTGTGGGCCGGGTGAACTGGTGGCGCTGGTGGGGCCTTCGGGTGCGGGCAAGACCTCCATGATGCGGGTGCTGGCGGGCCTGATGCGGCCCGAACGGGGGCGTATTGTGGTCGGCCAGGAGGTGTGGTGCGACACCGCCCAGGGCATTTTTGTGCCGCCCCAACGCCGCCATGTGGGCCTAGTGTTCCAGAACTATGCCTTGATGCCGCACCTGAGCGCGCTGGGCAACGTGGCGCTGTCGCTGCTGCATCTGCCCTCAACCGAGCGTGCGGTCCAGGCGCGGCGATGGCTGGACCATGTGGGTTTGACCCAGGAGCAACAGTCGCGCAGACCCTCGCAGTTGTCGGGAGGGCAGCAGCAGCGCGTGGCGGTGGCCCGTGCGCTGGCGCGTGAGCCCAGGCTGATGCTGCTCGATGAGCCGTTTTCTGCGGTAGATCAGATGAACCGGCAGGGCCTGTATCGCCTGTTGGCCGACCTGCGCCGCGAGCTGTCCGTGCCCATCGTGCTGGTCACACATGACCTCAATGAAGCCCGCATGCTGGCCGACCGGCTGGTGGTCATGGACGCCGGACAGGTGCTGCAGCAAGGAACGCCAGCCTCCATCCACAATGCCCCGCGCAATGCCCGTGTGGCGGACTTGGTGGGAATCCAGAACCGCTATCGAGGGCAGTGGCTAGGCGCGATGGATGGCGCCCCAGGCTATGGGCGCATGCTTTGGATGGGCGGTGACGAAACGAGCGAGGCCCCCATCCTGACCGTGCGGGACAAAGGGAAGATCCAATCAGGCCAGGCCGTGCACTGGATCATCCCCAGCGATGGAATCACGCTGGTTGATTCGACCGCCCCTCGCATGATCGACGCCAGCGATTGGGACGCCCAAGTGCTGGAGGCTCGCCACTTGGGGGAGATATCTCTCATCACACTGGCACTCAAAGCTGTTCCGGACGCCCGACTGCTGCTAACGCTATCTGGCCCTCAGCGCCAAGGAGTGGGCGTGGGGGGTGTTGTCAGAGTGCGGCTGGACTTGAGCCGGGTGCATGTCATGCCGATGCGTTCACGCTGAGGTATCTGCCGAGATTGCCTTCGCTGCCAGATATACTCACCGCAGGGTGTCGCGGCCACTAAGGCGCGGCAGGTTCATGCGAAGGTCGGGCCGCCTCGCGGTTTTTCTACGACCTATGAACCCCTCTCTGATTCAGATCATTGGCGCCGTGCTGTTTGCGCTGGCCGTCGCCCACACCTTCTCCACCAAGTTTTTCGAGCAACTGGCTCACAAGCAAACGCGCCATGCGGGCATATGGCATTTGCTGGGTGAGGTGGAGGTCGTTTTTGGATTCTGGGCTATGGTGTTGATGCTGTTCATGTTCGCCATCAACGGCAAGCAGGACGCCACGGCCTATCTGGATTCCCGAAATTTCACCGAGCCTCTTTTTGTGTTCGCGATCATGGTGGTCGCCGGTACCAAACCCATCCTTCAGCTCGCCGGATCGCTGATTCGATTTATCGCACGGTACACCCCGCTGCCGCGTGGCATGGCTCTGTACTTTCTGATCCTCTCTGCGGTGCCGCTGCTGGGATCGTTCATCACAGAGCCTGCCGCAATGACGCTTGCCGCGCTCATGCTGCGCGATACGCTGTTTTCTCGGGACGTGTCCACACGCCTCAAGTACGTCACCCTGGGGGTGCTGTTTGTGAACGTGTCGATTGGCGGGACGCTGACCCCGTTTGCCGCGCCTCCCGTCCTGATGGTCGCGGCCAAATGGAACTGGGACATCTGGTTCATGATCGCCAACTTTGGCTGGAAGGCAGCTATCGCCGTCTTGATCAATGCGGGCTCGGCCATGCTGCTGTTTCGCAATCAACTGGGCCACCTGGCCGCAAAACCCAAGAGCGATGAGGCCACGGTCCCGGTAGCCGTGATTTTGGTACACCTGATGTTCTTGGTGCTGGTGGTCGTCTTTGCGCACCATCCCGCCGTGTTTTTGGGATTGTTTCTGTTCTTCCTGGGCTTTGCCACAGCGTATCAGCGCCACCAGAACCCCTTGATTCTGCGTGAGGCCATGCTGGTCGCTTTCTTCTTGGCCGGGTTGGTGGTGCTGGGAGGAATGCAGCAATGGTGGCTGGAGCCGGTGCTCATGGGGATGGATGCCAACGCGGTCTTCTTTGGCGCAACGGCCCTTACGGCGATCACCGACAACGCAGCGCTTACCTACCTAGGCTCCCTGGTGGAGGGTCTGAGCCTGGAGTTCAAGACGGCACTGGTTGCGGGCGCCGTGACAGGTGGAGGGTTGACGCTGATAGCCAATGCGCCCAATCCCGCTGGGGCGGCCATTCTCAAGGAAAAGTTCTCGGATGGCGCCATCCAGCCTCTCGGCTTGTTGATTGCTGCGCTTCCTCCGACGATTGTGGCGATTCTGGCTTTCAGGCTCCTCTGACGGAGCACAAGGCCCACTGCTGCTCTACGGCTTCTTGGCGATGACCAGCAACCCAGCCACGATCAGAGCCGCGCCAATCGCCATGCGCAGTGTGATGACCTCGCGCAGCAAGACCCAGGCGAGCAACATGGCCACCACCACGCTGCCCTTGTCGATCAGTGCGATCGTGGCCACATCGCCCACCTTGAGCGCCTTGTAGTAGAAAATCCACGACAACGAGGTCGTGACCCCGGACAGTCCAAGCCACAGGAGGTTCTTGCCGGTGACCGTGGACAGCTCCTGCATGGGTACGGCCCAGGCAGCAAACATCAGCACGAAGCCAAAGACAAACAATGTGCGAATGGTGAGGCCAAGCTCGCCGGAGATGCCATTCAATCCTATCTTGGCAATCACCGATGTGAAGCCCGCAAAAAACATGGAAATGACGGCGTAGGTAATCCACTTGTCCATGGCTAACACTTTCCTTCAGAAAGGGTGACACGCACCCCACCGCCTCTCACTTGGCCGAGAGCAGCTTGAGCCCAACAATGCCCGCAATGATGAGCCCGAAGCACAGCACGCGCAAAACGCTGCTGTCCTCGCCCAGCACCACCACCCCATAGACCGCAGTGCCTACGGCGCCAATGCCTACCCACACCGCATACGCGGTGCCCACGGGGATACTCCGGGTGGCCAGCGACAGCAGATACATGCTCAGCGCGATGAACACGCCGCAAAAAACGCTGGGCCAGAGGCGAGTGAACCCATCCGTGCGCGGCATGGCGGCGGCGTAGAAAATCTCGCAAACACCTGCAGCCACCAAATAGACCCACCCCATCCATCACCTCCTGTTCACGGGCTGCGGTAGGCAAGCCCGTCATGCACCGGATTGTCGCGTCCCAGTCGTCAGCGCATGACCAGCACGGGTACTTTGCTCATGCGCAGTAGCGTTGTCGTTGTGCTCCCAATCACCAGGTGGCGGATACGTGAGTGCCCGTAGGCGCCCATGACCAGCAAGGCAGCGCCTTGCAACTGCGGCAGCTGAGGGAGTGTGTTGTCGGGATCGCCTGGCAGCAGCGTTGCCTCCACTGCGAACCCGGCTTCCTCCAGCAGACCCTTGGCCACGCCCAACTGCGCGTGTGCCGCAGGTGTGTCTGCCGCACACATGGCCACCAACGCAGGCAGTCCCTTGAGCATCGGGCTGCGGGCCACCGTCTCCGCCATCTTGAGGGCCGTCGGGCTGCCGTCATAGGCCAGCACGAACCGCTCAGGCGGCAAAAAATGCTCTGCTGTCGCCACCAGAACCGGTCGTTTGACTGCACGGATCACCCGCTCAAGGTGATGGTCCAGATGCAGCCTGCTGCCAGCAGTCGCCTGGTAGTGCTCGCCCAACACGAACAGGCGGGCGTCGGGCTCCAGCTCGGTGACCGTATCCACAAAATCGCCATGGCGCATGCGTCCATCCACCTGCTGCACCCCGAGGGCCGTGGCGCGCGCCTGGGCGCTGGCCAGCATCTGGCGCCCAGCCTCCTGGGCCAGCTTGCCCCGCTGGGCATCCAAGTCGCTCAGTTGCTGAAGCAGCATCTCTTGTGCGCCCAAGCCGATGGCCCCGCTGAAGTCAGTGACGGCGGTGCTGTCCGGGTCGCGCTCCAGCACATGCAGCAGTTCCAGCGGAACGCCCAGGCGATTGGCGGACCATGCGGCCCAGTCGATCACGGCAGTGCTTGTCTTCAAGCCATCAATACAGGCATAGACCTTGTTCATGGGGTGTCTCCTCAATGCATGAGTTGTTCAACGGCGCCGGGCTTGTCGTGGATGGCAAAGCGATCCACCAGCGTGGCACTGGCTTCATTCATACCGATCACCTCGACCTCGGTTCCTTCCCGGCGGAATTTGAGAACTGCCTTGTCCAGCGCGCTCACGCCGGTGATGTCCCAGAAATGCGCGCGACTCACGTCGATTTGCACCTTGGGCACTACCTCCTTGAAGTCAAACCCGGCGATGAACGCCTCGGACGACGCAAAGAACACCTGGCCCACTACACGGTATACGCGTGTGTTGCCGCCGTCCTCACTGGCGCTGTCCACTCGCAGCACGCGGCCCACCTTGTGCGCGAAGAAAATGCCTGACAGCAGCACACCCACGAACACGCCCTTGGCGAGGTCATGGGTAGACACCGTGACTACCACCGTGGCGATCATGACGATGGACGAGCTGGGCGGGTGCTCACGCAACTTGCGTACCGAATCCCAGCTGAACGTGCCGATACTCACCATGATCATCACAGCCACCAGCGCGGCCATCGGAATCTGGCTGACCCAGCGGCCCAGAAAGACCACCATCAACAGCAGGATGACACCCGCCGACAAAGTGGAAAGACGGCTGCGGCCACCCGACTTCACGTTAATGACCGATTGCCCAATCATGGCGCAGCCCGCCATGCCGCCGATAAAGCCCGTGGCAATATTGGCCACGCCCTGGCCCATGCACTCACGGTTCTTGTTGCTGGGGGTATCCGTGAGATCGTCCACGATGGAGGCCGTCATCATCGACTCCAGCAAGCCCACCACGGCCAGCGTCACCGCGTAGGGGAAGATGATCTTCAGGGTTTCCAGGTTCAGCGGCACATCAGGCAGCAAGAACACCGGCAGACTGCTGGGCAGCTCGCCCATGTCGCCCACGGTGCGGATATCCAGGCCCATCGCCATCGATATGGCTGTGAGCACCACAATGGTCACCAACGGCGAGGGAATAGCCTTGGTGATGTACGGAAAGCCATAAATGATGGCCAGGCCAGCAGCGGTCATCGCATACACCACCCAGCTCACATTGGTCAGTTCCGGCAACTGCGCCATGAAGATCAGGATGGCAAGCGCATTGACAAAGCCCGTGATCACCGACCGCGACACAAACCGCACACCGGCCAGGATCTGCAGTACCCCGGTGAGTACCGTGGCGGCCAGCAGGTACTGCAGGCCATGCTCTTTGACCAGGGTGACCATCACCAACGCCATGGCGCCCGTGGCGGCGGAGATCATGCCGGGGCGCCCACCTGCAAAAGCGATGATTACGCAGATGCTGAACGAGGCGTAGAGCCCGACCTTGGGGTCCACCCCCGCAATGATGGAAAACGCGATGGCCTCCGGGATAAGTGCCAAGGCAACGACGATACCGGCCAGCAGATCGCCCCGGATGTTGGAAAACCAAGTTTGCTTGATGGATGAAAAATTCATAGGCATAGGAAACGCGACCAGCACATGCTGATGCGTTTGAGACGGAGAAAACAGAGAAAGCTGCGCCACCGAAGCCGTGTACACGGCTCAGCGGCGAGAAAGACAGTCGAGGCGAGAATCCGCTAGCGCGGCGCCTGAAGAAGCGGGACTACGGCGGTGTCACCGAGCAGAAATACCCAAGCGGCAGCTCACGGTTTGGCACAAAAACCGTGGCTTCGGAGCATTTTTGGATAAGTTCGGACACGGGGAGATTGTAGCTGGGCACTGTCTGAAAGCTGCTTTTCTCCAGGTCCTTACATGCCCGATGTTGGACTCCACCGGTCATGATCAACAGTCAAGCAGTTCAAGTCTCCAGACTCCGCGTTCAAGTGGACCGGGATACGCACACTACGAGCGCGAGGGCTTAAGGCGCAGCCGAGTGTCTGCCAACGACTTCGAGGGCAGGATGAAGACGCTGCGCAATGAGCTTTCCCTCGCTCGAACGTGGTGGCGTACGTCCTCGTAAATCTCCCACTAAATCTGGTTTTAGTGGGACAAATGACGCTCCAAACTGGCGTGCAAGCAAGACCAAAGAAGGGCCTACTAATGCACGCAAGTTCAGCCATCGAAGCGAGTGGCACCCGGATTCTCCGGCTGCCCGATACCCTCAAAAAGACCGGACTCTCGAAGTCCGGCATTTACCAACGCATCCGCGCCCGCACTTTCCCTCAGCCCGTGAGGTTGGGTGCGCGGGCTGTGGGATTCGTCGAGCGAGAGGTAGACGCCTTTCTGTCTGAGCTGATGGCGAAAAGAACCCACGCAGAGGGGGCTAAACGATGAGCGACCAAGCTCAGGAATTGCAAACCGTCTGCTCGGCACGCGAGCGCGTTGAACGCCTTGAGGCGGCAATGATGGGGCTCCCCCAAACCGATTGCCCAGTAAGACACCATTTTGCCCCGGGCGTGTACGCGCGGGAAATCACCATCCCTAAAGACACGGTGCTAGTTGGAGTGGTCCATAAGCGCGACAACCTCGTAGTGCTGTCTGCAGGACGCTTGCGGCTGGTGACTGACGAGGGCACCGTGGAGATAGCCGCACCCCATACGCGCATGTGCAAGGCGGGCACAAAAAACGCCGCTGTCGCGCTTGAGGATTCGGTGTGGACAAACTTCTTTGCGACCGATGAGACCGACACCGACAAGCTCGTAGAGCTGCTTACCGAATCCACTGCCGACGAATTGCTAGGCGGGTCCAAAAACAAACAGTTGGCCGCCCACCGCGCAGCCACACTTTCGCAGGAGTAAACCATGTCATTTGCAGCAATTGCAGGGCCTGTTGCGGGCGCAGTCGTTGGCGGTCTCATGTCTGACGGCGGAGGGGGCTCGCAAACCGCGTCCAAGACCCCTTGGGAACCGGCTATCAAGCCCCTGACCAACTCGCTTGAGACGGGCCAGGCCCTGGAGCGCTACTACCAGCAAAACCCGTTCAACCAGATGCAGCGCACTGGGTATCAAAACCTGTATGCGGACCTAGACCAGTTCCGCAATCAGATTGCCCCCGGAATGATGCAGTTCGCCAACAGCATGATGCAGTCCAACTACCAGCGCGGGCCGCGTCAGTCGCAGATGGAGGCGATGCAAGGCCAGATGCCCATGCAGAACACCAAGCAGCCCATGATGATGCAGCAGGGCCAGGATGGTGTGTATTCCACCAAGCCCATGCAGCAGGGCGGCGCTGGTGGTTTGCTGTCCGCAATGGGCCAAGCTGGCATGTCGCCCATCAACCCCAATCAGTCCATGGCGGGCGCGATGCAGGGCGGGAATATGTCCTATCAGGGCTCTATGCCTCAAGGTCTGCTGGCAAACATCCCACAAGGCCCATTCCAAGCCCCGACACCCGGCAGCTACGGCCTGTTGGATTGGGTGCAAAACAACCCCTTCACCGCAACCAATGGCATTCCTGTGACCCCAGTAGCGGAGAAGCCGACTGACAAATCCCCCGAAGACCTAGCCCGTGAAGAGTGGGAACGACGCCGCATGTCGGGAGAGGGCTACCGAGGCGAAGGGGCCTAAATCGAGCCCCTCGGCCTTGCTTAAACAATGAATATCAATGCGCGGCCTGTCCCGCTGGGGGTTGGATGAAAACTGAGAAGGTGGCAAAGCAAGCGCAGGTAAGCGGGAAAGACGTTCTCCAAGTCGCGGGCCGTGCAGGGATATCGCAAGAGAGGCAGCTGGCAGACCTAGGGGCTGATGGCATCGTCTCCAATGCGATGACCGCCAGGGCTTTCCTAAACCCCTCACAGCCCAACCTATCCATTACGGAGCTGGTGGCAAGCGTGAAGGCCCACGGGGAGAAGGTGAACGGCAACGACCTAGCCGCAGCAGAGCAGATGCTGGTGGCCCAGGCTATCGCCCTGAACAGCATCTTTGCAGAGATGGCTCGGCGGTCGGCCCTCAATATGGGCGACTATCTCGACGCCACAGACCGCTACATGCGTCTGGCACTCAAAGCCCAGGGCCAATGCCGCGCCACTCTGGAGACCCTGGCCGCCATCAAGAACCCGCCCGTAGTGTTTGCCCGCCAAGCCAACATCGCCCACGGTCCGCAGCAGGTGAACAACGGAGTAGCCCCCGAGCGAGCGAAAGGGGCTCCAGCACACGCACACGAGCAAACGGTAATTAGGTCAAACGAACTTTTGGAGATGGAAGATGGCAAACGGTTGGACGCAGGAGCGCAGGGAACGGCAGGCCTTGCTAATCCGAGGCTGGCAGCCGTGGGCACAGTCAACAGGGCCACGGTCGGCCGATGGACGCGCCAGAGCCGCGCAAAACAGCTTTAAGCATGGCGCCAGGTCGGCGGAGGCGAAAGCATTTCAGCGCGATTTGAGCGTCCTTTTGAGAGAAGTCCGCCCGCGGCGGCTGGCATGACTAAAGTACACCCCGCGGAAATGGTAGTCTTGCGTGGCAGCTCGGCGTGGTGCCGATGCGCAGTGCAAGGAGCAGCCGTTGGAACTGCCTGTTGTCGAACTAATTTCCGGCACGGAGACGCCGGTTGGGACAGGGGTCACGGGCGCCCAACGGGCGCTAGTCCGATACCCAGACGGCAACGCGCGGGCAGCCATCGTCAAGCGGATGGATACGCGCGCTATCGCCGCGGAATGCTTTTGTTCTTTGCTGTTGCGCAGGTGGGGCTTGAATGTGCCCGACCCAGCAATCGTAGGAAGCCCGCCTATGGCCTTCGCTTGCATTGATGTGAGCTATCCGAACCTGCTACAGCGTGTGGGGTGGAGTGCAAACCTTCCGCCTGAGATGCGCGTCGTGCTTGAGCACGCTGCGGCGAAGCTCGTTGCCAGCTTCGCGCAGACCCCCCTGGCGCTCGCGGCGGATGAGGCAATAAAAAATTTAGACCGAAACCTGGGAAACATTCTCTGGAACGGCAACGATGTCGCATGGGTTGACCATGAGCGCGCGCTGGACGCGTGCCCTGAACCTATGGCGGATGTGAACAAGCTAGCGGCCCTAGCGGTCATGAGCGGTGAACAAGACCGCATCGCCGCTGCCGCGGTTACTGCTTCATTCACCCTAAGCCCTATAGCGGTCGCTGAGGCTGAGCGCATCTGTTCCGCTGGCGAGGACTCAGCCGGGTTCGCTGCTGTGGTTAGCGACAGGCTCAGACACCTTGCAAACGCTGTTCTAGCGCGGTTTCCTAGACCTAGCGACCTGCTGGAGGAAATATCGTGACGCTTGCGAAATGGCGCCCCTTGTTTTGGGAGCCAGTCGAGGGAACCGGCGAGCGGCTCATGGCTGGTGTAGTCGTGCAGTGTGCCGGAGAGCTTGTCGCCCGGCGTGTCATCAGAGACGACGTACTCGACAGCCTATATGGCGCTGACTCCGCACGGCCGCGTGTGCTTATTGAGGAGGCGCTCAATGTCTTTAGGAGCATTGCCGAGGCGGGTGGCGACGAGGGGCTCTCCTTGCTAGAAGTGCCCATCATGGGACTACACCCCGGGCCGCTCCGGCAGACGGACGTCTTGAGTATTGGAGACGCTATCCGGCAATCCGTGCTTCTTTACTCAAGTCTTGCTCAGTTGGACATCGCAGACGATGAGGATGACGGAACTGTTCAGCCCGAAGAGGTGAATCGCCGCTTTGCAACAGAGGTTCGAGACGCTGTGCTGATACAAGCCCCCGCTTTGGCGCGCTTCTTTAACCGCCCGGCGAGCTTGCATAAAGGCGGTTCTCTTGTGCGATTCGGCTACCTCTCGGATAAGGCAGTCATGCATTTCTCAACCGTGAGCGCCGTTCGACAAAGTGCCAGTGTGAGCTACGCGCGTGCAAAGCTCTGGGAGCTCGCACGAGCTAAAGAATTTGCAGGCCTTCGGGTTGCCGCACTGGTGACGGCGGTCCCTAAGGCTGACGACCTTACGCTCGGACCCAAACAGCGGTCGAAGTTGGCCACCAATCTACAAGAGATTGAGCGTGAGGCGGAGGACGGTGATATCCGCTTCGTGCCCGTAGACTCTATCCAGCAAGCAGTCGAGCGAGTCCTTGAACTGAGCGACTGACGGGAGCGGAGATGCCAAGCTCAGAGCAATTGGAAATCTACAAGCAGCACAGCGCTGCTAACGACAAATACACTTATTTTCTGCTTGCGGCTGTAGGAGCCGCCATTGCGCTGACCATTAATCAGACGCAAACCGCAAAGCTCTCTTTTTCGCAAGCTCCACTGGGCGTTGCCGTCCTACTTTGGGGGCTGAGTTTCTATCTCGGTTGCCGTCATCTGAGTTTCGTAAAGGCCACGCTCCACGCAAACGGCGCACTTCTTAGGGTCCAGGATGGGGAACACCCAATGGCGGGCCGGAACGCGGAGGCTATCGGTATTGCTTCCGATGTTCTTCGAGAAATCATCGACAAGCACTCTGACAGAGCGGCCATATCCGCGGTCTGGCAGTTCCGATGTTTGGTGCTGGGTGGAGTCTCCTATCTCACCTGGCACATCTACGAAATGTGGCTTCGTACTTAGGATGCGATGGTTGCAGTCCCGGTCATGTGGGGGTTGGAACGTTCCGCGCGCGTGCGCGAGGCTGCGCGCTTTGTATGAGTGATTGACTGGCCTGCAAGTGCCCCGTTTTCGGTACTGTTTCCAGGGAAAAACGGGACTGTTGTCCGGGGCCCCCCGGAAAAACGGGGGAGTTATCGGGAAAAACGGGGGAGTTTGGTGCTGGTGTAAGTGGCCCGTTTTCGGGGGGCTTTGCGGCTGGGAGTCGAGGGCTTACTATGGCTCGGAACAGGTAGCAAGCCGGAGGGGCCGTGGCAGTAAATATGTTTGAAGGCGCTCGACGTATAGCGCTTGCAATTGGGGCTACTTGGACCCTTGGGTGTGTGGCCTACGCTGTGCTGCAGAAGCCTTATGCACCACTGTTCTTTTCAGTTGAGTCCCCGGGCTCGGAGCCCAAACCCGCTGAGCAATGCGGCACTGACGATGCTAGGGAGTACATCTCTCGCGAATTTGAGCCCGGGACGCCAATTAGTGTGACGCTTTGCTTCGCCGCTCATCGGGCGGACAACGGTCGAATGCTCATCCCGTATGCAAGGGTAACGAGCGTAGAGCTACCGGACGGACGAATTCTGCAGAATGTTCCCTTGGACATAACGCAGGCGGAGCTGCTAGCCAAACTCAAGGCAAACGGTATCGAGATTTCTCGCTTGGCTGGTACATCTGGGCCCAGCTGGGAACCGCTTTGGCGCACTCATTGGAATATGGGTGAGCCCTACAGCACCGAGGTATCCGTCTACACCCAACGCGTTGCCGATGGCTTCAGTTTGACGCGGCAAAGCCAAGAGACTGCCGCTAGCCAACTTTGGCAGGCGAGACTTCGCCATTGGAAAGAGTCGTTTCAGGTGCTCGTTGTCGGTTTGCTGCTCGGCTGGGCTCTCACCGCTCTCATAGGCTGGATTGCCCGTGGCTTTCTGGGCATACCACGCGGCAAAGACCATCGCCCTGCATAGAGCGACCTTCGAAAGGAATTCGACATGATGAGAAAGGCTGCGCTTCTTCTTGCGGCGATGTGCTCGTTGACCGCCTGCGGCTTGGGGGGGAATTACGCGAGCGAGGTCGGTTGGCGTGAGGGTGGCAAGGAGCGTTGGAACATCTCCGGGGACTTCTCGTCCCTCGATGCATGTCGCACCGCCGCTATCTCCGAATACAACAGCATCAATGCTCGAAACCCCGGACAGGCTTTTTCGTGGGCCTGTTTGAAGAAAAATTCAGACGGCAGCTACGAAAGCCGACACCGCTAGGAGTTCAGAAGCCAAACCCGGTGAAATCCCAGCGGGTTGGAGGGTCTTTTACCGGGAGGCCGCAGCGCTGATGTGCACTGGCCGTGCAGGCTGGCAACTTCTGTGGCGCAAAGCTAAGAATCTTCAGATGGATTCGACAGCCTCCGCCGAGTTCTCCTATGGAAGAGGCCAGATTGCAGGCCCGCACCCATCGTCTAGCCCATTAATCGATTCACCCGCGATGCTGGGTGTTTAGGGTGGGGTTTTTTTAGATGACCCGTGCCAACCAGCGACCTGATGCTTTTTAGGGCTGCAGCGCGGGTGATGGCTTCACACCGCTTCAAGAGTTCGCACCTAAACTGATGGGCCTAATGATGGGTATGAAAGCAAAACGGGCCCAGAGGGCCCGTATTTACTATGTCAATGGCGGAGAGGGCGGGATTCGAACCCGCGGTGGGGATTAGCCCACACACGCTTTCCAGGCGTGCGACTTAAACCGCTCATCCACCTCTCCGAAGCCCTCGATTATAGCCACAGGATTGGGTGCATTCCGGTCACTGATCGGTATCGCCTGAAAATTTCAGTGGGCCGCCACTTTGTCAGCCTGCCTTGTTGGATGTCTGCACCATCTTCATCGCCGAGCCGATCAGCGCCGACACCTCGGTCATGTTGCTGGGCACGATGAGGGTGGTGGTGGCGTCCGACGCGACTTGGCTGTAGGCATCCACGGCTTTTTCAGCCACCTTGAGCTGCACGGCCTGCTCGCCGCCGGGCTGGCGGATGGCTGCAGCCACGCGTTCGATGGCCTGGGCGTTGGCTTCGGCCACGGCCTTGATGGATTCGGCCTCGCCCTGGGCCTTGTTGATGACGGCCTGTTTTTCGCCCTCGGAGCGGGCGATGAAGGCCTCACGCTCGCCGGTGGCGATGTTGATCTGCTCCTGGCGGCGGCCTTCTGAGGCGGCAATCAGTGCGCGCTTCTCCCGCTCCGCAGTGATCTGGGCCTGCATGGCGTGCAGGATTTCCTTGGGCGGGGTCAGGTCCTTGATTTCATAACGCAGCACCTTCACGCCCCAGTTCAGGGCGGCTTCGTCGATGGCCTGCACCACCTGCGCGTTGATGATGTCGCGCTCTTCGAAGGTCTTGTCGAGTTCGAGCTTGCCGATGACCGAGCGCAGCGAGGTCTGCGCCAGCTGGGTCACGGCCATGATGTAGTTGCTCGACCCATAGCTGGCGCGCATGGGGTCGGTGACCTGAAAGTACAGGATGCCGTCCACCTGCAGCTGCGTGTTGTCGCGCGTGATGCAGACCTGGCTGGGCACATCGAGCGGAATTTCCTTCAGGCTGTGTTTGTAGGCGACCTTGTCCACAAAGGGGATCAGAAAGTTCAGCCCGGGGGTCAGCGTGCCCGCATATTTGCCCAGGCGTTCCTTGACCCAGGCGTTTTGCTGGGGCACGACCTTGACCGAGCGGGCGATGAAGATCACGGCAATGATCAGGATGACGATGGCAATTTCCATGGGAAGCCTTTCTTGGGTGATCGACAGGGAGTCTTCGGTGTTTACAGCGGGTCCACCAGCAGGCGGTTGCCCACCAGCTCGGCGACGCGATGCATGCCAGTAGACGGGGTGACGCCGGGGCGGTGCATGGCCGTCCATTGGGCGCCCCGGTACTTCACGGTGGTCGTGCCGTCGGGGCTCCAGCTTTCGATGAGGATGGTTTCGCCTACGTCCATGTTTACGCTGCGGTCCGCACGTGCAGACGGATCGCCGGGGCGCTTTCTCCGCAGCAGGTAGCAGGCCACGACAGCCCCGCCGCCCACAATGGCGGCAGACACCATCTGCATCGCGGACGCCAGGCCCAGGTGGGCGGCCAGGGCGGCGGCTACCAGCCCCAGGGCCACCATCAGCAAATAGAACGTGCCGGTGAGCAGTTCTGCCACGACCACGGCCCCTGCTGCCAGCCACCAGATGGTGGATGCCTCCATGTAGAACCTCCTTGTGTGGTTGTGTTTAGTGCACCACATTCTGGGTCAAAAGGATGGCAGTTCAAAGGCGCGTCAACGTTATTCCTTACACTTCGCGCCTATTTCGTTTTTTGGCCGGGCAGGCCACGGCTCCTTGGAGGCTGCGCATGAAGTTTCGCTTTCCCATCATCATCATCGATGAAGACTATCGTTCCGAGAACACCTCGGGGCTTGGCATTCGTGCGCTTGCACAGGCCATTGAGGCCGAGGGCTTTGAAGTGGTCGGGGTCACCAGCTATGGCGACCTCTCGCAGTTTGCGCAGCAGCAAAGCCGCGCCAGTGCCTTCATCTTGTCCATCGACGATGAAGAATTCTCCGAGGGCGAAGGGCTGGACCCCATCGTGCTGAGCCTGCGCAACTTCATTGGCGAGGTGCGCCGCAAGAACGCCGAAGTGCCCATCTATGTGCACGGCGAAACCAAGACCAGCCGCCACCTGCCCAACGACATCCTGCGCGAGCTGCACGGCTTCATCCACATGTTCGAGGACACCCCCGAATTCGTGGCGCGCCACATCATCCGCGAGGCCAAGAGCTACCTGGAGAGCGTGCAGCCACCGTTCTTCAAGGCGCTGCTGGACTACGCCGAAGACGGCTCGTACAGCTGGCACTGCCCCGGTCACTCCGGCGGCGTTGCGTTCCTGAAGAGCCCCGTGGGCCAGATGTACCACCAGTTCTATGGTGAAAACATGCTGCGCGCCGACGTGTGCAACGCGGTGGAAGAGTTGGGCCAGCTGCTGGACCACAACGGCGCCATTGGCGAGAGCGAGCGCAACGCCGCGCGCATCTTCAATGCCGACCACTGCTTCTTTGTGACCAACGGCACGTCCACATCCAACAAGATGGTGTGGCACCACACTGTGGCACCCGGGGATGTGGTGGTCGTGGACCGCAACTGCCACAAGTCCATCCTGCACAGCATCATCATGACCGGGGCCGTCCCTGTGTTCATGAAGCCCACGCGCAACCACTTCGGCATCATCGGCCCCATCCCGCAAAGCGAGTTCGAGCCCAAGGCGATCGAGGCAAAAATCAAGGCCAACCCCCTGCTCAAAGGCGTGGATGCCAAGAAGGTCAAGCCCCGCGTGCTGACGCTCACGCAGTCCACCTACGACGGCGTGCTGTACAACACCGAGACCATCAAGGGCATGCTCGACGGCTATGTGGACAACCTGCACTTTGACGAGGCCTGGCTGCCGCACGCGGCGTTCCACCCGTTCTATGGCAGCTACCACGCCATGGGCAAAAAGCGCACACGCCCCAAGCACTCGGTGACGTACGCCACACAGTCCATCCACAAGCTACTCGCCGGTATCAGCCAGGCATCGCATGTGCTGGTGCAGGACTCGCAGACCACCAAGCTCGACCGCCACCTGTTCAACGAGGCCTATCTGATGCACACCAGCACCAGCCCTCAGTACAGCATCATCGCCAGCTGCGATGTGGCCGCCGCGATGATGGAGCCACCTGGCGGCACCGCGCTGGTGGAAGAAAGCATCCTGGAGGCACTGGACTTCCGCCGTGCCATGCGCCAGGTGGAGGAGGAGTTCGGCAAGAACGATTGGTGGTTCAAGGTCTGGGGCCCTGAAAAGCTCACCGACGAGGGTATTGGTCGCGCGGAAGACTGGATCATCCGCAGCGACAGCAAGAGCAAGAAGGGCAGCAAGTGGCACGGCTTCGGCCAGCTGGCTGACGGCTTCAATATGCTGGACCCGATCAAGTCCACCATCGTCACGCCGGGCCTGAGCCTGGACGGCAAGTTCGACAAGACTGGCATCCCCGCGTCCATCGTGACCAAGTACTTGGCCGAGCACGGCGTGGTGGTGGAGAAGACGGGCCTGTACAGCTTCTTCATCATGTTCACCATCGGCATCACCAAGGGCCGCTGGAACACGCTGCTGACTGCGCTGCAGCAGTTCAAGGACGACTACGAGAAGAACCAGCCCATGTGGCGCATCCTTCCCGAGTTCTGCCAGCAGCACAAGCGCTACGAACGCATGGGCCTCAAGGACCTGTGCCAGCACGTGCATGAGATGTACGCCAAGTACGACATCGCGCGCCTGACCACCGAGATGTACCTGTCGGACCTCACGCCCGCCATGAAGCCCTCGGATGCGTACGCGCACATTGCGCACCGCACCACCGAGCGCGTGGAGATCGACCACCTGGAAGGCCGCATCACCGTGGGCCTGGTCACACCGTACCCCCCAGGCATTCCGCTGCTGATTCCGGGCGAGGTGTTCAACAAGAAGATCGTGGACTACCTCAAGTTCGCGCGCGAATTCGCCAAGCTGTGCCCGGGCTTTGAGACCGATATCCACGGCCTGGTGGAAGTGGAAGACGAGAACGGCCAGGTGCGCTACTACGCCGACTGCGTGGCAGAGCAAGGCAAGACCGGCAAGAACCCCAAGCCACTGGCGACCGCCAAGAACCTGGTGCAGGTGGGCGACGACGGCCCGTACGGGCGCAACGTGTAAGCACGTCTTCGCGCTGGTGTGTGGGTGCACCAGCGTCTCGAAAATCGCTCCCCCGGCATGGCTGGCGGAGCGATTTTTTTGTGCATTTGAATCCGCTGTTGTGGTGCTGCCGTATTGACTGTCAGCCGCGTGGTTTTCATGCGGTGACGACTGTCTTCACACACCTCTCAGGAGATTCCCATGACCCTTCGATTCAACGCCCGCCTTGCCACCATCGCCCTCACCGCAGCCATGGCCGCTGCCGCAATGCCTGCCGCAGCACAGGTCATGGTGGGCGGTGCGCCCATGCTGGCCAGCAAGGACATCATCGACAACGCCGTGAACTCCAAGGACCACACCACCCTGGTGGCGGCGGTCAAGGCGGCAGGCCTTGTTGAGACGCTGAAGGGCCCCGGTCCGTTCACCGTGTTTGCGCCCACCAATGCGGCGTTTGCCGCATTGCCCGCCGGCACGGTGGACACGCTGCTCAAGCCCGAGAGCAAGCCCACCCTGACCAAGGTGCTCACCTACCACGTGGTGGCGGGCAAGTACGACGCTGCTGCGTTGTCCAAGATGATTGCTGACGGCAAAGGCATGGCCAGCCTCAAGACGGTGGCGGGCGGTACGCTCACCGCCAAGGCCAGCGGCAATGCCGTCATGGTGACGGACGAAAAGGGCGGTACGGCGACGGTGACGATTGCCGACGTGTACCAGTCCAACGGCGTGATCCACGTGGTGGACAAGGTGTTGTTGCCCAACTGATTGGGCAACGGATAGGAGCGAGGCGGCATGCGCTGCCGCGCTCAGCTCGCGTATCGCCACCTCGTCGAAATCAGCTCGGGTTTGCGGTGGCCCCGTCAGCGGGTGGGCGGCATGTCGTCGCGCACCCGCACAAAACTCGCGAAGCGTGGCACGCCGCTGTCGTGGGTGCCTCTGAAGCGGTAGGTCACCCAGCTACCCACGGGCGGCGGGTGGTCGCGCTCCGCGTCGGTCAACCCTGCGCCCAGTCGAAACCGCTGGCCCGAAGGCATCTCCACCACCAGGGCGCCCAGCCGCCCGGCGTGGCGGCCTTGGCCGGGCAGATGGGCGACCACCTTGGCCTCGGTGTCTTCGTGGGTCTTGACCTTGATGAGATCGTCACTGCGACCTGCGCGGTACATCGATGCGCCCCGGTGCAGCATCAGCCCTTCGCCGCCCGCGCGCACAGTGCGCAGCAGCAGCTTTTGCAAAGCGGCGTCGCTGGCTACGCGCTGCTGGGGCACCGCCTGCACCCATGGCTGGTCCAGCGACTCTACGAGCTTGTTCAATGCGGGCAGGCGCTGGTCAAACGTGCCGCCGTGCGCAGGCAGGTCAAACACCATAAAGTGCATCTCGCGCCATGCGGCATCGTCCGGCTGCTGCTGGCGCACGGTGGACTGGGCGTGGCTGAATCGGCCGCGTCCTGCCCACAGCTCGCCGTCCATGGGCGTGTCGGGCCAGCCGGCGGTGAACCATGCCGGGGCCGCCACGGTCTCTCCACCCCGCGTGCGCAGCGTGTGGCCGTCCCAATAGCCGCGCACGCCATCGTATTTTTCGCTCACCCAGTAGTCCGCGAGGCGCATGCCGGGGCGGTACACATTGGCCAGCAACAGGGCGGGTGCATCGCCGGCCCAGGCCTGGGGGGTGGTCAGTGCGGCCAGGGGTGCGAGGCCCAGCAAAGCCAGGCAGTGTCTGCGGAGCATGATGGAGGTGCTATCAAAAAAATAGCTTCTAGCGCATGTTCTATCAGCGCTAGAAGCCTGTTTGGTTCAAAAATGCGGTGAGCCCGCTTGGCGGATTACACCTGGTCGGCGCTCAGGCCAGCGGTCTGGCTGAAGCCGCCGTCCACATAGGTGATCTCAGCCGTCATGCCCGATGCCAGGTCCGACAGCAGGAAGGCCGCCACATTGCCCACGTCTTCAATCGTCACATTGCGGCGCAGGGGCGAGGCGTCGGCCACACGGCTCAGCAGCTTGCCAAAGTCCTTGATGCCGCTGGCAGCCAGGGTCTTGATGGGGCCGGCACTGATGCCGTTGGCCCGGATGCTGCGGCCGTCTTCGGTGCGGCCCACGGCCTCGGCCAGGTAGCGCACGCTGGCCTCCAGGCTGGCCTTGGCCAGGCCCATGGTGTTGTAGTTGGGGATGGAGCGCAGCGCGCCCAGGTAGCTCAGGGTCAGCAGCGACGACTTGTCGTTCAGGTAGGGCAGGGCGGCCTTGGCCATGGCCGGGAAGCTGTAGGCGCTGATGTCGTGGGCAATGCGGAAGCCTTCGCGGCTCAGGCCGTCCAGAAAGTTGCCCGCAATGGCCTCGCGCGGTGCAAAGCCGATGCTGTGCACAAAGCCGTCAAACTTCGGCCAAGTCTGCGACAGGTCTGCAAACATGCGCGCGATCTGCTCGTCGCTGGCCACGTCGCAGTCAAACACCAGCTTGGAGTTGAACTCGGCTGCAAAGTCGGTGATGCGGTCCTTGAAGCGCTCGCCCACGTAGCTGAACGCCAGCTCGGCACCTTGCTCGTGGCAGGCCTTGGCAATGCCGTAGGCGATGGAGCGGTTGGACAGCACGCCCGTGATGAGCAGCTTCTTGCCGGTCAGAAAACCCATGTGAAATCTCCTTGTGGAATAGCGGAATGCAGGCTTGGCGCCCGGTGCATGTGGATATGCGGCTTTGGCTGCAAGCCCCTGCGAACGTAGTGCAGAATTGTCGCATGCGGTTTTGGCTGGCTTTGTTGCTGATGGGGAGTGCTGTTCCAGCGTGGGCAGCACATGCGTATGCCTTGTGGGGCGCGCCGCGCTATCCGGCGGGCTTTGCGCATTTCGACTATGTGAATCCCGAGGCCCCCAAGGGCGGTGAGTTGCGGCTGGTCAGCAACTTGCGCACGTCCACCTTTGACAAATACAACCCGTTCACCATCAAGGGCAACGCACCGGCCTACCTGTCGTCGCTGATGTTCGACTCGCTGCTGGTGGGCTCCATGGACGAGACCGCAACCGGCTATGGTCTGCTGGCCGAGGACGTGGAAGTCGCTCCCGATGGGCTGTCTGCCACCTTCCGCCTACGGCCCGAGGCGCGGTTTCACAACGGCAAGCCCGTGCTGGCCCAGGACGTGAAGCACAGCTACGAAACGCTGGTGGGTCCCTTCACCTCGCCTGCGTACAAGACTTTGCTGATCGAGGTGGCGGGCGTGGATGTGATCAACGACCGCACCGTGCGCTACCGCTTCAAGCAACCCAACCGCGAGCTTCCCATCACCGTGGGCGGCTTGCCCGTGTTCAGTCGCGACTGGGGCGTGGAAAACGGCAAGGCCAAGCCCTTTGACCAGGTGGTGATGGACATCCCCATCGGCAGCGGCCCCTACAAGATCGGGCCCGTGCGGTTTGGCAAGGACATCACCTATGTGCGCGACCCGCAGTACTGGGCGCGCGACCTCAATGTGCGCAAGGGCACGGCCAACTTCGACCGCATCCTGGTCAAGATCTACAAGGACAACACCGCGCGGCTGGAGGCCCTGAAGGCGGGCGAGTTCGACCTCATGCGGTTCTTCAGTGCGGGCGACTGGGCCCGCCGCGTCACGGGCAAAAAATTCGACACCGGCGAGCTGGTCAAGGGCGAGTTCAAGCACAAGCTGCCGTCGGGCTTTCAGAGCTACGTGCTCAACACCCGCCGCCCGCTGCTGCAGGATGCGCGCGTGCGAGAGGCCCTGGGCCTGGCGATGGACTATGAGTGGATGAACCGCCAGATGTTCTACGGCGCCTACCAGCGCGTGAACGGCCTGTTTGGCAACACCGCGTGCGAAACCAGGGGCAGTCCGTCGCCCGAGGAGCTTGCGCTGATGGAGCCCTACCGCAAAGACATTCCCGCAACCGCCTTTGGCCCCATGACCGTGCCCCCGCGCACCGACGGCGATTCGTCATTGCGTGCCAACCTGCGCCGCGCGCAGGCCCTGCTCAAAGAGGCGGGCTGGGAGGTGCGCGATGGCGCCCTGCGCAACGCGAAGGGCGAGGCCATGGTGCTGGAATACATGGACAGCAACGAAGGTGGAGTGCGCACCATCACCCCCTGGATGCGCAACCTCGAAAAGATCGGTGTCACCTTGCGCTTCCGCTCCGTGGACTTTGCGCTGTACCAGCAGCGCCTGCAGAAGTTTGACTTCGACATCACCTCGATGGCCTTCCAGGGCACCCACAACCCGGGGCAGGAGTTTGCCGACATGTTCGGCAGCCAGGCGGCCGACGTGGAGGACTCCGGCAACTTTGCGGGCGTGAAGAACCCTGCGGTGGACGCCATGATCAAGGCCATGACCTCGGCCAAAACCGAAGCCCAGCTGCTGCCCGCCTGCCACGCGCTGGAGCGCATCATTGCGCACAGCCACTACCTCATTCCGCAATGGACGGCGGCCACGCACCGCATGGCCTACAACGCCTGGAGACTGGCCAAGCCCGCCACGGTGCCGCCGTACTCCAGCGGCGAGGGCTGGGTCATTGACACCTGGTGGGCAAAAAAATGAGGCCCCCACGCTCCGCCGTTCCACGGGTCGCTGCCCCCCAAGGGGGTTGGCCTTGCTTGGGGCGGCCCGGCGCGGCGGCCCGCCGCCTCGCGGTAAGAAAAATGGGTTGATTCATCCATATGTTTGCCTACATCCTCAAACGCGTGTTGCTGATGCTCCCTACCTTGCTGGGCGTGCTGCTGCTGACCTTTGTGGTGATCCAGTTTGTGCCGGGCGGTCCCGTGGAGCAGTACATGGCCGAAGCCAAGGCTGGTGTTGGCGGGGGCGGTGGTGCCGAAGGCGGCGGCCTGAGCTACCGGGGCGCGCAGGGCGTGGACCCCAAGCGGCTGGAGCAGATCAAGGCCTTGTACGGCTTTGACAAACCAGCGCATGAACGCTTCATCCAGATGCTGGGCCAGTTCGCGCGTTTTGATCTGGGCAAGAGCTTTTTCCAGAACAAGGACGTGTGGCAACTGGTGGCAGAGAAGCTGCCGGTCTCCATCAGCCTGGGCCTCTGGACCTTCTTCATCAGCTACCTCGTCGCCGTGCCGCTGGGCGTGGCCAAGGCGGTGCGTGCCGGGTCGCGGTTTGACCTGGTGACCACGCTGCTCATCCTGCTGGGTTATGCCATCCCGGGCTTTGTGCTGGGCGTGGCGCTGCTGGTCATTTTTGGCGGGCAGCTGCAGTGGTTTCCGCTGCGGGGGCTCACGTCGGCCAACTGGGACGAGCTGAGCTGGGGCGCGCGCATCGTGGACTATCTTTGGCACATCACGCTGCCCGTCACAGCCATGGTGCTGGGCAGCTTTGCCGTCACTGCCATGCTGACCAAGAACGCGTTCCTCGAAGAGATCCGCAAGCAGTACGTGCTCACGGCCCGCGCCAAGGGCCTGAGCGAGCGCCAGGTGCTGTGGAAGCATGTGTTCCGTAACGCGCTCATCCCCATCATCACGGGGTTTCCCGCCGCCTTCATCGGCGCGTTCTTTGCAGGTTCCCTGCTTATCGAAACCCTGTTCTCGCTCGACGGCCTGGGCCTGCTCAGCTACGAGAGCGTGATCCGCCGCGACTACCCCGTGGTGCTGGGCACGCTGTATTTGTTCACGCTGATCGGGTTGGTCACCAAGCTCATCAGCGACCTTTGTTATGTGTGGGTGGACCCGCGCGTGAAGTTTGACTAGCCCGAACGAACCCATGGCCCTGATGAGTTCTGCTCCCGCATCGCCTTCGCTCTCGCCCTCCCGCCGCGCGTGGCTGCGCTTCAAGCGCAATCGCCTGGGGTACTGGAGCCTGCTGATCTTCTGCGCCCTGGTGCTGGTGAGCCTGTGCGCCGAGCTGGTCAGCAACGACAAGCCTCTTATCGTGCGCTACGAGGGGCAAACCTACTTCCCCATGCTCAAGGACTACCCCGAAAAGACCTTCGGCGGAGACTTCGAGACACCAACCGATTACCTGGATCCCTTCATCAAGGAGCGCCTCTCTGCTGGCAGCAACTGGGCGCTTTACACCTTGAATCCCTACGGTCCCAACACGCTCAATTACTTCGCCAAGGCGCCCAACCCCTCGGCGCCCACGTCAGACAACTGGCTGGGTACGGACGACCGCGGACGTGACCTGCTGGCGCAGCTGCTGTACGGATTCCGTGTGAGTGTGCTGTTTGGTCTGGCGCTCACCATCACAGGCGTGTTGCTGGGCATGCTCACCGGCGCCATCCAGGGATTTTTTGGCGGCAAGACCGACCTGGCGTTCCAGCGCTTCATCGAAATCTGGGGCTCCATGCCCGAGCTGTATCTGCTCATCATCTTCAGCGCGGTATTCGCGCCCAGCATTGCGCTGCTGCTCATCTTGCTGAGCCTGTTTGGCTGGATGGGGCTGTCGGACTATGTGCGGGCCGAGTTCTTGCGCAACCGCCAGCTTGACTATGTGAAGGCGGCGCGCGCCCTGGGGGTGAGCAATGCCCAGATCATCTGGCGTCACATCCTGCCCAACAGCTTGACGCCCGTGGTCACGTTTTTGCCCTTCCGCATGAGCGGGGCCATCCTGGCGCTCACATCGCTGGATTTTCTGGGCCTGGGCGTGCCGCCCGGCACGCCCTCGCTGGGCGAGTTGCTCAGCCAGGGCAAGAACAGCATTGATGCGTGGTGGATATCGTTGTCCACCTTCGGCGTGCTGGTGGTCACCTTGTTGTTGCTGACCTTCATGGGGGACGCGCTGCGCGATGCCCTCGACCCGCGAAAGGCAGACCAATGACGTCCCCCACGCTCGGCACTGGCGTGTCCTCGCTGCCCCCCGAGGGGGCTCTCGCCTCCTTGGGGCGGCCCGGCGGCGGCTCGGCTGCAGGTCTGCCGCTGTTGAGTGTCCACGACCTGCATGTGCGCTTCGGCTCCAAAGAGGTGGTGCGCGGCGTCAATTTCACGTTGGCTGCGGGCGAAAAGCTGGCACTGGTGGGCGAGTCCGGCTCGGGCAAGACCATCACGGCGTTGAGCCTGCTGCGGTTGGCGGGCAATGCCGCCATCACCGGCCAGGCTTTGCTGCAAGGGCGGGGCGACCTTCTGGCGATGACCGAGCGCGAGATGCGTGGCGTGCGCGGCGGCGACATCGCCATGGTGTTCCAGGAGCCCATGACCGCGCTCAACCCGCTGATGACGATAGGCCAGCAGATCGCCGAAATCCTGCTGCTCAAGAAGGGACTCACCGGCGCCCAGTGCGCGCAAGCCGCCATCGAGCTGCTGGCGCAAACCGGCATCCCAGAGCCCGCGCGCCGCGCCAACAGCTTTCCACACCAGCTCTCGGGCGGCCAGCGCCAGCGCGCCATGATCGCCATGGCCCTGGCCAGCGCGCCGAAGCTCTTGCTGGCCGACGAGCCCACCACCGCACTGGACGTGACCTTGCGCGGCCAGATCCTGGACCTGCTGAGCGACTTGCAGCGCCAGACGGGCATGGCGGTGCTGCTGATCACGCACGACCTGAACCTGGTGCGCCGCTTTGCCGACCGCGTGGCCGTGATGGAGCAAGGGGTGTTGGTAGAGCAGGGCCCAGTGGCCGACGTGTTCGGCGCCCCCCAGCATGCCTACACCCGTCGCCTGATCGCCAGTCAGCCGCGCCGCGATGTGGTCGAGGCCGCCCCACCCGCAAGCACTGCGTCGGTGGTGCAGACACAGGATCTGCGCGTGGTCTACCCCACGCCATTGCCGGGCATCAGGGGCTGGTTCAAGAAGGGCGAGTTTGTGGCGGTGCAAGGCGCCACGCTGCAACTGCTGCCCGGCCAGACACTGGGCGTGGTGGGCGAATCCGGCTCGGGCAAGTCCACGCTGGCACAGGCCATCCTGGGACTGCTGCCATACGCGGGTGAGTTGCAGGTGGGAGGGCAGGCGTGGCAACAGCCCGCCACGCGCAACACCCCTGCCAACCAGCAGCTGCGCCGCCGGGTGCAGGTGGTGTTCCAGGACCCGTTCTCATCGCTGTCACCGCGCCTCACAGTCGAAGAGATCGTGGGCGAGGGCCTGAAGGTACACGAGCCCACACTGACCGTGGCCCAGCGCCGCGTGCGCGTCGAGGCCGCGCTGGACGAGGTGGGCCTGGCCGAGACCCAGTACCCGCGTTTGCTCGAGCGTTACCCGCATGAATTCTCCGGCGGCCAGCGCCAGCGGCTGGCCATTGCGCGCGCCCTGATCGTGCAGCCCCAGGTGCTGGTGCTCGACGAGCCCACCAGCGCGCTCGATGTGACCATCCAGCAGCAGGTGCTGGGCCTGCTGCAGCGCCTGCAAAAAGAAAAGGGCCTGAGCTACTTGCTCATCACCCACGACGTGGATGTGATCCGCGCCATGGCGCACGATGTGGTGGTGATGAAGGACGGCGCGGTGCTAGAAAGTGGCAGCGTGGCCGATGTGCTGGATGCCCCCCAGCACCCGTACACCCAGCGTCTGGTAGCTGCCGCCACAGTGCCTGGTGGGTGAGTTTCAGGCCAAATCTGCCGCAGGCGCTAGTGCAACATGCGCTGGCTGCTATCAATTTTGATTGTCTGGTGCCGTCGGCGCCGAGCTGTTCACTGGGCGCCGCAAGCCTTCAGGCCCCGCTGCGCTGTCATCAGGTCCTGACCGCCACCCGGCGCGCATGTTGCTCTGCACCGGGCTGCGCCCAGACGATCTTGCTCACATCCACTCCCAGGGCCCTCGCACGCTCCATCAGGTGTTCGCGCACATGCCAGGGCAGGGTGGGGGTGCGTGACAGTACCCACAGGTAGTCGGTGCTGGAGCCCACCACCATCGCCCACTGGTAGTTTTCGTCCAGCGCCACCACGTTGTAGCCGCCATAGAACGGTCCGAAGAACGACACCTTGAGTGCGGCCCGGTCGGGGCTGTCCACAAACTCTGCCCGGCCTTCGGCCTCTCTCCACTGCTTGCGCACCGGGTCGTACCCTCGGTTCACCACCTTGATGGTGTTGTCCGCGTTGCGGCTGTACGTGGCGCTGGCCTGGGTCAGCCCCCGCTCAAACGAGTTTTCAATGCGCGCCAGCTCGTGCCAGTGCCCTGCATACCGGTCCACGTCAAAGCCCGTGACGGGTTGCACGCCATCCGGTGTGCGTGGCGTCGAGCACGCTGACAGCACCAGCACGCCCATCAACGCAGCCGCGCCCACGATGAGCGGCCAGGGGGAGCGGCGAGGTGCGGTGCGGATGGCTTGCATGGTGGGTTCTCCTGTGGGTGGGTTCTGGTGGTGGGGCCACCGCGCTGGCTGTGCCCTTCTCCTCGCAACCGACTGTAGGGACCGTGGAATGCGCCCGGTGTAGGAAGGCGCTGGCGCACGGTGTCGGCGGTGTGGCGGGTCTGGTGTCCCTGTCCGGTTGTTGTCGCCGTGGCGTGGGCGTTGAGCAGCCCGCGTGTGGCATGTCCTGTGCGTTGTCATCGATGTATGCATGCAGCCTGCCCCGTGCGGGGTTAGAGTGCTGCAGGGCAACGGCAGTGGGGCCTCTCCACCCCTCCCGCGTTCGGCCGTTATGTTGTCAAGGAGGTCCCGTGAACCATCCCAGCTCTCCATCCCTTTCTGCGCTCCCTGCCGCCTCGGCACACGCGCAGCAACACAGTCTTGCTGCCGACGACCCGGCCACACGCAGCTACCAGCAGGCGCAGCGCAACGGCCTGCCGGGTGCATGGAGCTGTGGCTTGCACCTGGGGCCTCACCAGGTGCTCTGGGCTGCGGGGGCAGATACCCCCATGCCGTCCGTGCGGCTGAGTCTGCCGCTGGGTGGCGAGCGCACGGCGCGCCAGTTTTTCCGCCATGCCGTGCCCACACCTCTGGAACTGGAGAACGCCATTGCCGTAGTGGAGGATGAGGTCCATGTGGGCCACCAGCAACTGCAAGGCCTGTTGCCCGGCGGGCAGGTGTGGGCACCATGGTCTGCAGATGCGGCGTTGCATGACCTGGCCACCTTGGCGGGCGTGCCGCCGGGGGCCCAGCGCGTGCTGACGCTGGAGGTCATGGAGCGTCTTTTCAACCGCCTGGCCGCTGTGGCCGAAGGGCGCCCGGCCGCACACGAAGGCCTGCCGGAGGATCCTGTCTTTGCGGGCACGCTGCTGGTGTTGCGCGAGCTGATGCACCACCTGCCGTTTGCCACGCTGACCCTGATGAACAGGCCCTAGCCGTTATCCAAGACGGCGTGACGCTGCACGCTCCGCAGCATGTCCTCGCGCAGTGCCATAGCACTAAGCAAAGGTATCGACCGACTCTCCCAACCCCGGCAGGCTCTGCGGCTTGTTCGCCGGGGTGGATCGTGGCTGCTGGCTGGCCTTGGCCTGTTGCTGTGCCTGGGCTCGGTCCATCTGCTCTTGCTGCATCTGGCGCTGGATGGCTGCTATCTGTTGCTGCACCATCTGGATCTGGGCCTGCAGCAGTTTGACCTTCTCCTGCTTGGCCTTGGGCTCCATGTCCTGTCCGGCGACGTTGCGCAGTTCGTCGGTCAGTTCGCGCATCCGTTTTTGCAGCTTGTTGATGTTGCTGGCTGCACTGGCGCTGGACGCTGTGCCCGTCGAAGGGGTTGCACTTGAGATCTGCATGCTGTGTTATCGGCACATCCGCAGAAATCTCAAGCCGTGGCCCGTGCGATGACTTCAGCCTGCGGGCTTTCATACATGAGGCGGTGCCGAGAACCACTCCCGCAGGAAGTCCGTCAGCGCGCGCATCTTGGCCGACAGATCGCTGCGTGTGGGGTAGACCAGCGTCACGTCGGCCGCCGGCAGCGACCATGTTGGCAGCACGCGCAGCAAGCGGCCTGCAGAAAGGTGGACCGCCACGTCCCATTCGGATCGCATCAGCACGCCGTGGCCCTCCAGCGCCCAGGTGGTGGCAGCTGCGCCATCGTTGGTGCTCAGCATGCCGCGCACCTTCACCGTCTCCTGGCGCTCGCCCTGGCGCAGATGCCAGGTGCCGTAGGTCTCGTCGCTTTCGCGGATCACGATGCACTGGTGGGCCAGCAGGTCCGCCGGTTGCACGGGCTCGCCTGCCTGGGCAAGGTAGGTGGGCGATGCGCACAGCACACGCCGGTTGGCGAGCAGTTTGCGGGCCGTGAGGCGTGAGTCCGGCAGGTCACCAAATCGCACGGCGGCGTCAAAGCCTTGTTCCACCAGATTCACGGGCCGGTCGGTCAGGTGCAGCTGCACCTCCACCTCGGGGTAGGCGCGTGCAAACGCCGACAGGGCGGGGGCAATGTGCATTCGGCCAAAACCCAGCGTGGCTGCCAGCTTGATGAGCCCGCGTGGCGAACTGCGCGCTCCAGCCACGGTGCGCTCCAGCGCATCCAGGTCGCCGAGGATGCGCGTGCCGTCGAGCAGGTAGGTCTCACCCTCGGGCGTCAGGCTCATGCGTCGCGTGGTGCGGCGCAGCAGCCGCACACCCAGCCGCCGTTCCAGCTGCGCCAGGCGCCTGCTGGCGGCCGGCGGAGTGATGCCCATCTGCTGGGCGGCAGCCGCGAGGCTGCCTTCCTTCATCAGCAGTGCAAAAAACCGCAAGTCGGAAAAAGCGTCCATGGGCTTGTGGGTGATTAGTGTGTTTGATTTACGAATGAAGTAATTTTGAATGACTTTATGTGAATCCTGCTCACTCATAAGATGCCACTGCAACACAACACAAGAACCTTGCAGGAGACAAACCCATGAACACATCCCATCCCCGGCGGGCACGAACATGGCGTGCCGTGGCCACGGCCGCGCTGGCCTTGTCTGCCGCCGCTGGCGCATGGGCCCAGGCATACCCCGCCAAGGTCATCAAGCTCGTGGTGCCCTATGCACCCGGCGGTAGCGCGGACATTGCGGCCCGCCTGATCACCGACGAATGGGGCAAGGCCCTGGGCGGCTCGCTGTTCATCGAGAACAAGGGCGGCGCGGGCGGCAACATCGGCGTGGACATGGTGGCCAAGTCCGCACCGGACGGTTACACCATCGGCCTGCAGACCGTGTCCCTGGCCATCAACCCCAGCCTGACGGCCAAGATGCCCTACGACACCCTGAAGGACCTGGCCCCCATCGGCATGGTGGCCAGTTCGCAGCATGTGCTGGTGGTCAACAACGCGTTGCCAGCCAAGAACGTCAAGGAACTGGTGGCCCTGCTCAAGGCCAAGCCGGGGCAATACTCCTATGGTTCAGCGGGGGCGGGCAGCACCTTCCACATGTCGGCCGAGCTGTTCAAGGCCGTGGCAGGCACGCCCATCGTGCACATCCCCTACCGTGGTGGCGGCCCGGCCATGATCGACACCATGTCCGGCCAGGTGGCCATGAGCTTCCCGGTGCTGTCTGCAGCGCAGCCGCATGTGCAGGCGGGCAAGCTGCGTGCATTGGGCGTCACGGGCACGAAACGTTCACCACTGATGCCCGATGTGCCCACCATTGCCGAGGCAGGTCTGCCGGGCTACACGTTTGAAACCTGGTTCATCGTGTTTGCGCCGGCCGGCACACCCAAGCCAGTCATCGATAAGCTCAACACCAGCCTGAACCAGGCGCTCAACACCCCCGCTTTGAGAGAACGCATGGCCAGGGATGGATTCGACCCGACGCCTTCGACGCCAGAGCAGGCCCGCGCCCGGCTGGAGCAGGAAATGCCGCAATGGGCCAAGCTCATCAAGGAGCGGGGCATCACGGCAGAGTGAACACGCCTGCGCTGCAATACCCACCGACACCCATGACCACGACCACGACGACCCCGCTTTTCCCGGGCTTCACCGCCCACCGCCTGCCCACGCCCGACGGCCAGCACATCCACACGCTGGTGGGCGGCACCGGTCCGGCCTTGCTACTGCTGCACGGGCACCCGCAGACCTCGGCCATCTGGCACAAGGTGGCGCCAAAGCTGGTGCAGCATTTCACGCTGGTGCTGGCGGACCTGCGTGGGTATGGCGATTCGGCGAAGCCCGAGGGCGACGCGGAGCACCTGCTCTACAGCAAACGCACCATGGCCGCCGACATGCTGGCTGTGATGCAGCACCTGGGCCACCCTCGCTTCACCGTGCTGGCCCATGACCGGGGCGCCCGCGTGGCGCACCGCCTGGCGGCCGACCGCCCAGCGGCCGTGCAGCGCATGGTGCTGCTGGACATAGCGCCCACCTTGGCCATGTACCAACAAACCAGCAATGCCTTCGCCCGCGCCTACTGGCACTGGTTCTTCCTGATCCAGCCCGCGCCGCTGCCCGAGCGCCTGATCGAGGCCGACCCTGCCGCCTATGTGCGCGACGTGATGGGTCGGCGCAGCGCGGGCCTGGCCCCGTTCGATCCACGCGCCTTGGCCGAGTACGTGCGCTGCCTGACCTTGCCCGGCACAGCCCACGGCATCTGCGAGGACTACCGTGCCTCTGCGGGCATCGACCTGGTGCACGACCGTGCCGACCGCGATGCGTGCCGCCAGTTGCCCATGCCTTTGCTGGCGCTGTGGGGCGAGCAGGGCGTGGTGCACCAGTGCTTCCAGCCCCTGGCCGAGTGGCAGCGCGTGGCGGCCGACGTGCGCGGCCATGCACTGCCTTGCGGCCACTACATCGCCGAGGAGGCCCCTGATGCGCTGCTCGACGCGGCGCTGCCCTTCCTGCTGGCCGACCGGTAAGGCCGCACCCAACGACAACCCCCGACGCTGACCATGACCACTCCCTCAACGCTCTACCAGAAGCTGGTGGCATCGCACACCGTGGCCGTTCTGGACGAACAGAACGTGCTGCTGTTCTGCGACCTGCACCTGATGAACGAATACACCAGCCCCCAGGCCTTCGCCGGCCTGCACGAGGCGGGGCGCGGCGTGCCCGTGCCGGGGCAGAACGTGGCGGTGGTGAGCCACATCATCCCCACGCACCCGGTGCGCTGGCGCACCATCCAGGACCCGCCCTCGGCCCTGCAGGCCACTAACCTCAAGGCCAACTGCGACCGCCACGGCATCCCGCTGTTCGACACCAACGACCCGTTGCAGGGCATCGAGCACGTGATCGCGCCCGAACACGGCATGGTGCGCCCGGGCATGGTCATCATCTGCGGCGACAGCCACACTACCACCTACGGGGCACTGGGTGCCTTGGGTTTTGGCATCGGAACCTCGGAGGTCGAGCATGTGCTGGCCACCCAGACGCTGGTCTACCGCCTGGCCAAGGACATGCGCATCCGTGTGGACGGCGTGCTGCCCAGGGGCACCACGGCCAAGGACCTGATCCTCATGGTCATCAGCCGCATCGGTGCGCAGGGCGCACGCGGCTACGTGGTGGAGTTCTGCGGCAGCGCCATTGGCGCGCTGTCGGTGGAGGCGCGCTTCACGCTGTGCAACATGGCCGTGGAGGCGGGAGCGCGCGGCGCACTGATCGCACCCGACGCCACCGCTATTGACTACGTGCTGGCCAAGGCCCCCGACATTGCGGGCGACGTGCGCGCGCAGGCACTGGCGCACTGGGCCACCCTGCACAGTGACGAGGGCGCGGCATTCGATGCGGAACATGTGTTTGACGCGGCTGACGTCGCCCCGTTCGTCACCTGGGGCACCAGCCCCGACCAGGCCATGGCCATCAACGCCACGGTTCCCCGTCCCCAAGAACTGGCCGATGCCGTGCAGCGCAGCAGCGCCGAGCAAGCGCTGCGCTACACCGGGCTCGTCGCTGGCCAGTCCTTGCAGGGTGTGCCCGTGCAGCATGTTTTCATCGGCTCCTGCACCAATGCGCGCATCGAGGACCTGCGCGAGGTGGACCGCATTGTGGGCAGCCGCCACGTGGCCCACGGCGTGCGCGCCATGGTGGTGCCCGGCTCCGGCGCAGTGAAGGCCCAGGCCGAGGCGGAAGGCATTGCCGAGCGCCTGGTGGCTGCAGGCTTTGAGTGGCGCCAGCCCGGCTGCTCCATGTGCCTGGCCATGAACGACGACGTGCTCGCCCCCGGCCAGCGCTGCGCATCCACCACCAACCGCAATTTCGAAGGCCGCCAGGGCCGGGGCGCCATCACCCACCTGGTGAGCCCGGCCATGGCTGCAGCAGCCGCCGTCACCGGTTGCATCACCGACGTCCGTACCCTGGAGGTGCCAGCATGAGCGCCGATCACCACACCATCGTGCACGGCCAGGCGGCCCTGCTCGACATTGCCAACCTCGACACCGACCAGATCATGCCCAAGCAGTTCCTGCGCGGTATCGACAAGTCGGGCCTGGCTCCCGGTCTGTTTTACGACCTGCGTTTTGACGGGGAAGGATTGCCACGCCCGGATTTCGTCCTCAACCAGGCGGCTTTCCAGGGGGTGGACGTGCTCATTGCGGGCTCTAACTATGGCTGCGGCTCCAGCCGCGAGCACGCGGTGTGGGGCATGCAGCAGTACGGCTTCAGGGCCGTGGTGGCGTCAAGCTTCGGCGAAATCTTCTACTCCAATGCGCTCAACAACCGCCTGCTGCTGGCCATGGTTTCCGAGGCGGATGTGCAGGCCTTCAAGGCGCAGGCTGCGCAGCTGCGGGGCCCCCTGGCAATTACCATCGATGTGCAGCAGCGCATGGTGCGCAGCGCGGGGCACAGCGCGCAGTTTGTGCT
>Ga0208888_100124_pt1 | contig 45926 bp, 37 predicted proteins | sample LakWasM115_HOW13_2_FD_183929 | JGI IMG/M metagenome (GOLD analysis project Ga0208888, IMG submission 183929) | Freshwater sediment methanotrophic microbial communities from Lake Washington under simulated oxygen tension - Sediment Metagenome... | ecosystem: Environmental > Aquatic > Freshwater >...
CCGAGGGCGAGAAGGAGCTGGCGCGCAACCAGTGTTTGCCGGACAAGCTGCGGCCGCATGACATTGCGCGGATGGTGTTGTTTTTGGCGTCGGACGATGCGGCGATGTGTACGGCGCAGGAGTTCAAGGTGGATGCGGGGTGGGTTTGATTTTTTGAAGTCTTTTTGGGCTCTGGCGCTTATCCATTAAGCGCTGGTAGCTATTGTTTTTGTATTTTCTGGTGATCTACGAGCGTTCGAGCTGATCCTGTATGAGCCGGCGCGCGCTGGTTTGAGAGGCATGCTTGGATTCAGGGCGGAGGCCGGGAGTCGCCCGGCGTGCGAGTAACTTTCTTTCGCTTGCTCGACAAGAAAGTCACCAAAGAAAGGGCGGCCCTACTGTCTGCGACCCCTTCGCTTCGCTACGGGGCAACCTGGGGTGCTCGGTCACGGGGTGCACCGCAGAACTCGCTGCGCGCCTGCGGCGCTTCGCTCGAACAACTGCGGTGAGTCAGTTCACGAAGCATGCGTGTCCTTCGGCACACATGCCACCCCGCGCCCTGCGCGCCCCAGGCGCATCCAGAAGGGAACCCGGGGAGCGGACATCCACACGGGCCATTGCTTCGCTGCGCTACGCTCGGCCCCGTCTCGCGGGCGCAAGCGCCACGCGCTGCGCAGGCCAGGCCGAGCGCAGCGATGGCCCGAGGGCTGTTCGGTTGTTCGGTTGTTCGGTTGTTCGGTTGTTCGGCTGTCCCACCCCTGCTGGCTGCGCCTGCGGCGGGGCGGTTGCGGGGTGGCACGCGCGTCGGAGCGCGCGTGCTTCGTGCTCTGACTCGCCGTGGCTGTCCGAGCGGCGCGCGCAGCGCAAAGCGAGTTCCACGGCGCACCCCGCAACCGACACGACGCAGGTCTGCCCCGAAGCGCAGCGCAGGGGTCGCAGACTGGGGGTCGCCTTTTCTTTGGTGACTTTCTTTTGGCGAAGCAAAAGAAAGTTACTCGCTCGCCGGGCGACTCCCGGCCTCCGCCTTAGAACCAGACACGCAGCGAGATGTGCAACCCATACCCAACGCAACAATCAAAAAAGCACTACAAAATCAATAGCTACCAGCCCATATCCCCCTAGCGTATCCAGCCAACAACAACCTAAACCATCAATCCCCCACCTCCAACCTCCGCCCATACTGCACCAGACTCGTCTGCTTCAACGCCTTCATCATCACCTTCGCCGCCGGCGACAGCAGCCGGTCCGACCGCGTGATGATTCCGAACGCATCCATATGGCACGGCATCGCCAGCGGCAACACCGTCACGATCCCATGCGCCGCGTAATAGCGCGCCACATCCTCCGCCACCACCGCAATCATGTCGCTCTGCTGCAGCATGCGCGTGATGAACAACAGCGCCGATGTCTCCACCGTGTGCAGCGGCGGCGCCAGCCCGTCCTGCTGGAACATCAGGTCAAACCGGTGCCGCAACACGCTGCCCGCTGGCGGCACGATCCAGCTGGCCGACACCACGTCGCGCAGCGTCAACCCGGTCATGCTCGACAGCGGGTGGCCCGGGCGCGTCATGGCGCAGACCAGCTCCTCCGTCAGCGACTCATAGCGCAGGTTCTCCTTGTCGTGCTCCTCGTAGAGGCGGCCCACCACGATGTCGAGCTTGCCCTGCTCCAGCCGCTCCAGCAGCACGGGGCTGGTTTCGATGTCCAGCGAAATGCGCAGGCTGGGGTGCTCCTGCTTGACCTGCGCCACGGCGGCGGGCAGCAGACTCAGGCCGGGTGAAGTGATGGCGCCGATACCCACCTGGCCGTAGTGCCCGCGCTTGAGCGCACCGATCTCGTCGTGCGCCTGGTTCAGGTTGGCCAGGGCCATGCGCGCGTGGCGGATCATCGTTTCGCCGTACCAGGTGGGGCGCATGCCACGCGGCAGGCGGTCAAACAGCGACACCTCCAGCACATCCTCCAGGTCCTTGAGCAGCTTGGAGGCGGCCGGCTGGGTCATGCTGAGCACCTGGGCGGCGCGGTGGATGTTGCCCTCTTCGGCCAGGGCCACCAGCAGCAGCAGTTGGCGCGTCTTGAGGCGGGCGCGGATGAACCAGTGGTTGTAGGTGCTCATGAATGGGAGGACGGGAAAAAAAGGGAGGGGTTTTCCAGAATGCAAAGAACGATATGTATTTTGTCTAAAAAACGATTGGATTGATATCGAAACCTTCCATAGACTTCGCCGCAACTGCAACAAAGGCCTCTCTCCATGAAGCTCGGCGACCTCCAGCTCAGCCCCCGGCACCTGATCAACGGCCGGTGGGAAATCGGCACCACCACCGGCATCAGCACCAACCCGTCGGACACCCGCGAGGTGGTGGCCGAATACGCCCGCGCCGACCGCAACCAGACCGAGTTGGCCGTGCGCGCCGCGGCCGACGCGCTGCCCACCTGGAGCCAAAGCACGCCCCAACGCCGCGCCGACGTGCTGGACATGATCGGCAGCGAGCTGCTGGCACGCAAGGACGAGCTGGGCGCACTGCTGGCGCGTGAAGAAGGCAAGACGCTGCCCGAAGGCATCGCCGAAGTGGCACGCAGCGGGCAGATCTTCAAGTTTTTTGCGGGCGAGGCGCTGCGCATCCAGGGCGAGCTGCTGGCCTCTGTGCGCCAGGGCGTGCAGGTGGACGTGACCCGTGAGCCCGTGGGCGTGGTGGGCATCATCGCGCCGTGGAACTTCCCGTTCGCCATCCCGGCCTGGAAGATCGCCCCTGCCCTGGCCTACGGCAACACCGTGGTGTTCAAGCCCGCCGAGCTGGTGCCCGCCTGTGGCTGGGCGCTGGCCGAAATCATCAGCCGCAGCGGCCTGCCCGCCGGTGCCTTCAACCTCGTCATGGGCAGCGGCCGCGAGGTGGGCCAGACGCTGGTGGATCACCCGCTGGTCAATGCGCTGAGCTTTACCGGCTCTGTTTCCACAGGCGACCGCATCTTGCGCGCGGCCTCAGCACGGCGCGCCAAGGTGCAGCTGGAGATGGGCGGCAAGAACCCGCTCATCGTGCTGGCCGACGCCGACCTGGACCAGGCGGTGGACTGCGCGCTGCAGGGCTCGTATTTCTCCACCGGCCAGCGCTGCACCGCATCGAGCCGTCTCATCGTCGAGGCCGAGGTGCACGACGCCTTTGTGGCGCGCCTGCGCAACCGGCTGGCCAGCCTGAAGGTGGGCCACGCGCTGGAGCGCGGCACCGAGATGGGCCCGGTGGTGGATGACAACCAGCTGGCACAAAACCTGGATTACATCGACATTGCGAAGAGCGAGGGAGCGGAGCATGTCTGGGGTGGCGAGCGCCTGGAGCGCCCCACCCCAGGCCATTACATGAGCCCAGCCCTCTTCCTGGCCCGCCCCGAGCACCGCGTGGCGCGCGAGGAAATCTTTGGCCCCGTGGCCTGCGTGCTGCGGGCCGACGACTACGAGCACGCACTGGCCTTGGCCAACGACACGCCCTTTGGCCTGTGTGCGGGCATCTGCACCACGTCGCTCAAGCGCGCCATGCACTTCAAGCGCCACGCCGCCGTGGGCATGACCATGGTGAACCTGCCCACGGCGGGTGTGGACTTCCATGTGCCTTTTGGTGGCCGCAAGGAATCCAGCTACGGCGCCCGCGAGCAGGGGCGCTACGCCGCTGAGTTCTACACCACCGTCAAGACGGGCTACATGCTGGCTTGAGCCCTGCCCTTTTCGAGCGTTCCTTCTTTCCATCCCGCAACCATCGTCAACCAACCATTACAGACAGGAGACAAGATGATGAAAATGAACCGCCGCACCGTTGCTGCCGCCTTGGCCAGCGTGCCCGTGGCCGCCTTGCTGCCCGGCACTGCCTGGGCGCAAAAGCCCCTCGTGCTGGGCTTCAGCCAGGTGGGGGCCGAGAGCGAATGGCGCACCGCCAACACCGAGTCCATCAAGTCGGCCGCCAAGGAGGCGGGCATCGAACTGAAGTTCTCGGACGCGCAGCAAAAGCAGGAGAACCAGATCAAGGCCATCCGCTCGTTCATCGCGCAGAAGGTGGACGTGATTGCGTTCTCGCCCGTGGTGGAGTCTGGCTGGGAGCCCGTGCTGCGCGAGGCCAAGGCCGCCAAGATCCCCGTGGTGCTGACCGACCGCGCAGTGAACACCAAGGACACATCGCTGTACGTGACTTTCATGGGCTCGGACTTTGTGGAAGAAGGCCGCAAGGCCGGCCGCTGGCTCGTGGAGAAGATGAAGGACCAGAAGGGCGAGGTCAACATCGTCGAGCTGCAAGGCACTGTGGGCTCCGCCCCTGCCATCGACCGCAAGAAGGGCTTTGAAGAAGTCATCAAGGCCGACCCCAAGTTCAAGATCATCCGCAGCCAGACCGGCGACTTCACCCGTGCCAAGGGCAAGGAAGTGATGGAGGCCTTCCTGAAGGCCGAGGGCAAGAAGATCAATGTGCTGTACGCGCACAACGACGACATGGCGATTGGCGCCATCCAGGCCATCGAAGAGGCCGGCATGAAGCCCGCCAAGGACATCGTCATCATCTCCATCGACGCAGTGAAGGGCGCGTTCGAAGCCATGATCGCCGGCAAGCTCAACGTGAGCGTGGAGTGCAGCCCCCTGCTGGGCCCGCAGCTGATGAGCGCTGTGAAGGACATCAAGGCAGGCAAGGCCGTGCCCAAGCGCATCGTGACCGAAGAAGGCATCTTTCCGATGGAAGTGGCGGCGAAGGAAATGCCGAACAGGAAGTATTAACCCCCTGAGGCGCTGCGCGCCTTCCCCCTTTCTCTCGCATCGCTGCGCGATGCGGGAAGGGGGACGCCACCAGTGCGGCGGGGCGGCCCTTGCACGGTGGCACTGGCATTAAACCGTGCCAGTTGCGACGGCCTGCGGCGGACTTCAGGCGTCTATCAAAAAAACAAATTCACACCAGGAGACAGACTCAAATGAAGCGTGCAATTTTCAAGGCCGTGTTGGCCACCGTGACACTGGCTGCCGTCGGAGCCACGTCCGTGGCATCGGCCCAGGACAAGGGCACCATCGGCATCTCGATGCCCACCAAGTCCTCGGCGCGCTGGATTGCCGATGGCGACAACATGGTCAAGGTGCTCAAGGACCGGGGCTACAAGACCGACCTGCAGTACGCCGAAGACGACATCCCCAACCAGCTCGCGCAGATAGAGAACATGATCACCAAGGGTGCCAAGGTGCTGGTGATCGCGTCGATTGACGGCACCACGCTGTCCAAGGCGCTGCAAAACGCGGCCGACAAGGGCGTGAAGGTCATTGCCTACGACCGTCTCATCAAGGGCTCGAAGAACGTGGACTACTACGCCACGTTCGACAACTTCCAAGTGGGTGTGCTGCAGGCCACCTCCATCGTGGACAAGCTGGGTCTCAAGCAAGGCAAGGGCCCGTTCAACATTGAACTGTTCGGCGGCTCGCCGGACGACAACAACGCCTTCTTCTTCTACGACGGCGCCATGAGCGTGCTGCAGCCCTACATCGACAGTGGCAAGCTGGTGGTGCGCAGCAAGCAGACCGGCATGAACAAGGTGGGCACGCTGCGCTGGGATGGCTCGGTGGCCCAGGCGCGCATGGACAACCTGCTGTCGGCCTACTACGGCAAGGACAAGGTGCATGCGGTGCTGTCGCCCTATGACGGCATCTCCATCGGCATCCTGTCCTCCCTCAAGGGCGTGGGCTACTGCACCGCCCAGCAGCCCTGCCCCGTGGTCAGCGGCCAAGACGCAGAGGTGCCTTCCATCAAGTCCATCCTCAAGGGCGAGCAGTCTTCCACCGTGTTCAAGGACACCCGCGAGCTGGCCAAGGTGGCCGCCAACATGGTGGACGCCGTGCTGACGGGCAAGCAGCCCGAGATCAACGACACCAAGACCTACAACAACGGCGTGAAGGTGGTGCCCTCGTACCTGCTCAAGCCCGTGTCGGTGGACGTATCCAACTGGAACACGGTGCTGGTGGGCAGTGGCTACTACAAGGAGTCCCAAATCAAGTGAGCGCGAGCGGCTTCTGCATGTAGAGCCGCCGCCTGCGAATGCTGCTGGGGCAGCGCAGGCGGCGTGCAACCGGGATGGGGCCAGAGGCCCCGCCAACAGACTGAGAGACCATGCTTCTTGAAATGCGGAACATCCGCAAAACCTTCCCTGGCGTGGTGGCGCTGAACCAGGTCAACCTGCAGGTGCAGGCCGGGGAGATCCATGCCATCGTCGGCGAAAACGGGGCGGGCAAATCCACGCTGATGAAGGTGCTGTCGGGTGTGTACCCACACGGCAGCTACAGCGGCCAGATCCTGTTCGACGGGCAGGAGCGCGAGTTTGCGGGCATCCGCGACAGCGAGCACCTGGGCATCATCATCATTCACCAGGAGCTGGCGCTGGTGCCGCTGCTGTCGATTGCCGAGAACATCTTCCTTGGCAACGAAACCGCGCGGCACGGCGTCATCGACTGGATGGCTGCGCACAGCCGCGCCCAAGCGCTGCTGCACAAGGTGGGCCTGCGCGAGTCGCCCGACACACCGGTGGGCCAGCTGGGTGTGGGCAAGCAGCAGCTGGTGGAAATTGCCAAGGCGCTGTCGCGCAAGGTGCGCCTGCTGATCCTGGACGAGCCCACCGCCAGCCTGAACGAAAACGACAGCCAGGCCCTGTTGGACCTGCTCCTGGAGCTGAAAGCCCAGGGCATCACTTGCATCCTGATCTCGCACAAGCTCAATGAAATCTCGCGCGTGGCCGATGCCATCACCGTGCTGCGAGACGGCAGCACCGTGCAGATGCTGGACTGCCGCGAAGGCCCGGTGAGCGAAGACCGCGTGATCCAGGCCATGGTGGGCCGCGAGATGAGCGACCGCTACCCCCAGCGTCAGCCGCAAGTGGGTGACATTGTTTTTGAGGTGCGCAACTGGCGCGCCCACCACCCGCAGCGCAGCGACCGCGAGCACCTCAAGGGGATCGACCTGAACGTGCGGCGCGGCGAGATTGTGGGCATTGCGGGCCTGATGGGAGCAGGCCGCACCGAGCTGGCCATGAGCATCTTCGGCCGCTCTTGGGGCCAGCGCATCAGCGGCGAAGTGCGGCTGCACGGGCAGCCCATCGATGTGAGCACAGTGGAAAAGGCCGTGCGCCATGGCCTGGCCTATGTGACCGAAGACCGCAAGGGCAATGGCCTGGTGCTGAACGAAGACATCCAGTTCAACACCTCGCTGGCCAACCTGCCGGGCGTGTCGTTCGCCAGCGTGATCGACAGCGGCCAGGAACACCGCGTGGCACAGGACTACCGCGAGAAGCTGCGCATCCGCTGCTCGGGCGTGGACCAGAAGACGCTGAACCTGTCGGGCGGCAACCAGCAAAAAGTGGTGCTGAGCAAATGGCTGTTCACCAGCCCCGAAGTGCTCATCCTCGACGAGCCCACGCGCGGCATCGACGTGGGCGCCAAGTACGAGATCTACACCCTCATCGCCCAGCTGGCGGCCGAGGGCAAATGCGTGATCGTGATCTCCTCCGAAATGCCCGAGCTGCTGGGCGTCACGGACCGCATCTATGTGATGAACGAAGGCCGCTTTGTGGCCGAGATGCCAACTTCAGATGCCTCGCAAGAAAAGATCGTGCGAGCCATCGTGAGTACCCCCCCTGAGGCGCTTCGCGCCATCCCCCCCAAGGGGGACGCCGCCAGTGCGGCGGGGCGGCCCTTGCACGGTGGCCGCGCGTAGCTGCAGCGCCCCTCTTCAGCGCCTGATGAACCGCACAACGCATTGAACTGATGACCGAAATGAGCCAGACCACCCATCCACCCGCCAGCACGCTGGCCGACGGCAGCACGACAGCAGCGGCGCGGCACGACAAATCGCTGTTGCAGCACCTGCAGCACAACCTGCGCGAATACGGCATGTTGATCACGCTGGTGGCCATCATGGGCTTCTTCCAGTACATGACCGAGGGCACGCTGATGCAGCCCTTGAACCTGACCAACCTGGTGCTGCAGAACAGCTATATCGTCATCATGGCGCTGGGCATGCTGCTGGTCATCGTGGCCGGGCACATCGACCTGTCGGTGGGCTCGGTGTGTGGTTTCATCGGCGCACTGGCCGCGGTGCTGATGGTCGAATACAACTGGCACTTTGTGCCCGCCACGCTGGTGTGCCTGCTCTGCGGCGGGCTCATCGGCGCCATTCAAGGCGGGTTTGTGGCCTTCTCGCGCATCCCCTCGTTCATCGTCACGCTGGCGGGCATGCTGGTGTTCAAGGGACTGGCGCTGGCGCTGCTGGCGGGTCAGTCGGTGGGGCCGTTCCCCTCGGCATTCCAGATGCTCAGCTCGGGCTTCATCCCCGACCTGTTCAGCGTGGAAGGCCTGCGCCTGACCTCGCTGCTGCTCGGCGCTGCCGTGGCTGCGGCCCTGGCCGTGGGTGGACTGCGCCAGCGCGCCAACCGCCTGCGCCATGGCGTGCAGACGGAGCCCGCTGGTCTGTTCGTCGCACGCACGGTGGTGTTTGGCGGGTTGCTGGTGTACTTCAGCTACCTGCTCGCCTCGTACAAGGGCCTGCCCAACGTGCTCATCGTGATGGCGCTGCTGATCGTGCTGTTCGACTTTGTCACCAGCCGCACCACCGTCGGCCGCCGCATCTATGCCATGGGCGGCAACGAGAAGGCGGCCAAGCTCTCGGGCATCAAGACCGAGCGGCTCACGCTGTATGCCTTCATCAACATGGGCGTGTTGGCAGCCCTGGCCGGGCTGGTGTTTGCGGCGCGGCTCAACACCGCCACGCCCAAGGCGGGCCTGGGTTTTGAGCTGGACGTGATTGCTGCCTGCTTCATCGGCGGCGCATCGGCATCGGGCGGCGTGGGCAAGGTGATGGGCGCGGTCATCGGCGCCTTCGTGATGGGCGTAATGAACAACGGCATGTCCATCCTGGGCATCGGCATCGACTACCAGCAGGTCATCAAGGGCGTCGTTCTGCTGGCCGCCGTGCTCGTGGACGTTTACAACAAGAACAAAGCGTGATGACCCCCATGGACGCGTCCACCGCTCACGCCCCAGCCGCAGCCCCGGTGCTGCAGCTTTCGGGCATCCACAAGCAGTTTGCAGGCATCCCCGTGCTGCGCGATGTGCAGCTCAACCTCTACCCTGGCGAGATCCATGCGCTGATGGGACAGAACGGTGCGGGCAAGTCCACCCTGATCAAGGTGCTGACAGGCGTGTTGGAGGCCAGCGGCGGCCAGATGCGGCTGGGCGGAGCAGCGGTGTGGCCGGACTCGCCGCTGGCGGCGCAGCGCCTGGGCATCAGCACCGTGTACCAGGAGGTCAACCTTTGCCCCAACCTCTCCGTGGCCGAGAACATCTTTGCAGGCCGCTACCCGCGCTGCGGCATTGCACAGGGTTTTCGTATCGACTGGGCCACGCTGCACCAGCGCGCCCGCGATCTGGTGGCGCGCATCGGCCTGCAGATCGACGTGACGCGCCTGCTGTCGGACTACCCCGTGGCCGTGCAGCAGCTGGTGGCGATTGCGCGCGCACTCAGCATCGAATCGCGTGTGCTGATCCTGGATGAGCCCACCTCCAGCCTGGACGACGACGAGGTGCAAAAGCTCTTTGAGGTGCTTCGGCGCCTGCGCAGCGAGGGGCTGTCCATCGTCTTTGTGACGCATTTCCTGAACCAGGTGTATGCCGTGTCCGACCGCATCACCGTGCTGCGCAACGGCAGCTGGGTGGGCGAGTGGCTGGCCAAGGACCTGGGCCCGCAGGCGTTGATTGCTGCCATGCTGGGCCGCGACCTGGCCGCTGCATCGGAGCGACCCGCACCAGCACCCGCCGTGGACAGCCGCCAGGCCAACCTGCTGCAAGCCGAGGGCCTGGGACAAGACACGCAATTGCAGCCGCTGGACCTGCAGATCCGCGCGGGCGAGGTGGTGGGCCTGGCGGGGCTGCTGGGCTCGGGCCGCACCGAGCTGGCGCGTCTGCTGTTTGGCCTGGAGCAGCCCGACCGGGGCGCGCTGCGCATCGACGGGCAGGTGGTGAAGTTTGCCAACCCCATGGATGCGATCCGCCATGGCCTGGCCCTGTGCCCTGAAGAGCGCAAGACCGACGGCATCGTGGCGGAACTGTCGGTGCGCGAGAACATTGCGCTGGCGCTGCAGGCCCGCATGGGCGTGGGCCAATTTCTCTCGCGCGCCGAACAAACGGCGCTGGCCGAACGCTATGTGAAGCTGCTGGGCATCAAGACCGAGACCGTGGACAAGCCCATCGGCCTGCTCTCGGGCGGCAACCAGCAAAAGGCCATCCTTGCGCGCTGGATGGCCATCGAGCCGCGCCTGCTGATCCTGGACGAACCCACGCGCGGCATCGACGTGGCCGCCAAGCAGGAAATCATGGACCAGATCCTGCGCCTGGCCCAGGGCGGCATGGCCGTGCTGTTCATCTCTTCCGAAATGAGCGAGGTAGTGCGCGTGGCGCACCGCATCGTGGTGCTCCGCGACCGCCACAAGGTGGGTGAGCTGCCTGCGGGCAGCAGCGAAGACGCCGTCTACGACCTGATTGCTGCCGAACATGTCTGAACGCTCCCCTTCCCTCTTGATAGCGCTGTTGCGCCACCGCCTGGCCTGGCCGCTGATCACGCTGGCGCTGCTGCTCATCGTGAACACGGTGTTCAACAGCAGCTTTCTGCACATCGAATGGCGTGACGGGCATCTGTACGGCAGCCTCATCGATATCCTGAACCGCGCTGCACCGCTGGTACTGGTATCGCTGGGCATGACGCTGGTGATTGCCACGCGCGGCATCGATATTTCGGTGGGCGCGACGGTGGCCATTGCAGCGGCCGTGGCCGCGTGGCTGATTGGCGGCTCGGTGTCGAGCACCGAGAGCCGGTTTCCACTGCCCGTCGCCATCCTGGGCGCCATCGGCGTGGCACTGCTGTGCGGCTTGTGGAACGGCGTACTGGTGGCCAAGGTGGGCATGCAGCCCATCATCGCCACGCTGATCCTCATGGTGGCGGGCCGGGGCATTGCCCAGCTCATCACCGACGGGCAGATCATCACCATCTACTACACGCCCTACTTTTTCATGGGCGGTGGGTACCTGGCAGGGCTGCCGTTCTCTGTGTTCGTAGTGGCCGCAGTCTTCGTGGTGCTGTACCTCGCCATCACGCGTACGGCGCTGGGCTTGTTCATCCAGGCAGTGGGCATCAACCCCACGGCGGCGCGGGTGGCGGGTGTGCAGGCGGGGCGGCTTATCGTGGCGGCCTATGTGTTCTGCGGCGTGTGCGCGGGCATTGCGGGGCTGCTGATCAGCTCCAACGTGAAGAGCGCGGATGGCAACAACGCTGGACAGCTGCTGGAGCTGGACGCCATCCTGGCCGTCACGCTGGGTGGCACCGCCCTCACCGGAGGCCGATTCAGCCTGGTGGGCAGCGTGATTGGCGCACTCATCATCCAGACGCTGACCTACGCCATCTACTCGCTGGGCGTGCCGCCCGAGATCAACCTGGTGGTGAAGGCCGTGGTGGTGTTCATCGTGATGCTGCTCCAGTCGCCCGAGTTCCGGGCGCAAGTGGGCGCCCTGGCACGCCGCCCCGGCGCGGGAGCTTTGCCATGAGCGCCGTGCCCAAGACCGCAGGCTTCGGCACCGTGAACCACCCTGCCCCACAGGCCACCGCCGCGCGCGCGCGGTTCAACCCCAAGTACCTGCCGCTGGCAGCCACCATCTCGCTGTTCGTGGCCATGGCCACGCTGGGCTCGGTGCTGTACACCGGGTTCTTCTCGGCCCAGGTGTTCCTCAACCTGCTGATCGACAACGCCTTCCTCATCATCGTGGCGGTGGGCATGACCTTTGTGATCCTGTCGGGCGGCATCGACCTTTCGGTGGGCTCGGTGGTGGCGCTCACCACCATGGTGCTGGCCGCGATGGTGGAACACCGGGGCTGGAACCCCATGGTCGCCATCCCGCTGGTGCTGCTGATGGGCACAGCATTTGGCGCGTTCATGGGCTTCCTCATCGAGCGCTTTCGGCTGCAGCCCTTCATCGTCACGCTGGCAGGCATGTTCCTGGCGCGCGGGCTGTGCTACCTGATCAGCATCGACTCCATCAGCATCACCCACGAGGGCTACTCCGAGCTGGCCCAGTGGCGCCTGCCGCTGTGGGAAGGCGCATCCCTATCGCTGGGCGCGCTCATCGCCATTGCCGTGCTGCTGGTGGCCCTGTTTGTGGCGCACTGCACGCCGTTTGGCCGCAACGTGTACGCGGTGGGCGGCAGCGAGCACTCGGCTGTGCTCATGGGCCTGCCGGTGCGCCGCACGCTCATTGGCGTCTACACGCTCTCGGGCTTTTGCTCAGCGCTGGCGGGCGTGGTGTTCACGTTCTACATGCTGTCGGGCTATGGCCTGCATGCTGTGGGCATGGAGCTGGACGCGATTGCCGCCGTGGTCATTGGCGGCACGCTGCTCACGGGTGGCGTGGGCTATGTGGCGGGCACGCTGTTTGGCGTGCTCATGCTCGGAATCATCCAGACCCTGATTTCCTTCGACGGCACGCTCAGCTCCTGGTGGACGCGCATCGTCGTTGGTGTGCTGCTGTTCGCTTTCTGTCTGCTGCAGCGGCTGCTCTCGCGCCGCTCGGGCAAGGCCCGTTGAACCTTCATTTCTCCCCTTTCTCTCGCACCCCACCATGACCACCCCCAAGCGCAAACTTCGCTCCGCCGAATGGTTCGGCACCGCCGACAAAAACGGCTTCATGTACCGCAGCTGGATGAAGAACCAGGGCATCCCCGACCACGCGTTCGACGGCCGCCCCGTGATCGGCATCTGCAACACCTGGTCCGAGCTGACCCCGTGCAACGCCCACTTTCGCAAGATCGCCGAGCATGTGAAACGCGGCATCTACGAGGCGGGTGGTTTCCCCGTCGAGTTCCCGGTGTTCTCCAACGGCGAATCCAACCTGCGCCCCACGGCCATGCTCACGCGCAACCTGGCCAGCATGGATGTGGAAGAGGCCATTCGCGGCAACCCCATCGACGCGGTGGTGCTGCTGGTGGGCTGCGACAAGACCACGCCCGCGCTGCTGATGGGCGCGGCCAGCTGCGATGTGCCGGCCATCGTGGTCACGGGCGGCCCCATGCTCAACGGCAAGCTCGACGGCAAGGACATCGGTTCGGGCACCGCCGTATGGCGCCTGCACGAATCGTTGAAAGCCGGCGAGATCAACGAGCACCAGTTCTTTGCGGCCGAGGCCGGCATGTCCCGCTCTGCCGGCACCTGCAACACCATGGGCACGGCCAGCACCATGGCCTGCATGGCCGAGTCGCTGGGCACATCCCTGCCGCATAACGCGGCCATCCCAGCCGTGGACTCGCGCCGCTATGTGCTGGCCCACATGTCGGGCAAACGCATTGTGGAAATGGCGCACGAAGGGCTCACGCTCTCCAAGATCCTGACCCGCGAGGCATTCGAGAACGCCATCCGCACCAACGCTGCCATTGGCGGCTCGACCAACGCCGTCATCCACCTCAAGGCCATTGCAGGCCGCATCGGCGTGCAGCTCGACCTGGAGGACTGGACCCGCATCGGCCGGGGCACACCCACCCTGGTGGACCTGCAGCCCTCGGGCCGCTTCCTGATGGAAGAGTTCTACTACGCAGGCGGTCTGCCCGCCGTGCTGCGCCGCTTGGGCGAGAACGGCCTGCTGCCCCACCCCAACGCACTCACCGTCAACGGCAAGAGCCTGTGGGACAACGTGCGCGAAGCCCCGCAATACAACGACGAGGTGATCCGCCCGATCAACAACCCGCTGATTGCCGACGGTGGCATCTGCATCCTGCGCGGCAACCTGGCGCCGCGTGGCGCGGTGCTCAAGCCCTCCGCCGCCTCGCCCGAGCTGCTCAAGCACAGGGGCCGCGCCGTGGTGTTCGAGAACCTGGAGCATTACAAGGAGCGCATCGTCGATGAAAACCTGGACATCGACGCCAGCTGCGTGATGGTGCTCAAGAACTGCGGCCCCAAAGGCTACCCCGGCATGGCCGAGGTGGGCAACATGGGTCTGCCACCCAAGCTGCTGCGTCAGGGCGTAAAGGACATGGTGCGCATCTCCGACGCGCGCATGAGCGGCACCGCTTACGGCACCGTGGTGCTGCACGTAGCGCCCGAGGCCGCTGCACTCGGCCCCCTGGCTGCTGTGCGCGACGGCGACTTCATCGAGCTGGACTGCGAGAACGGCCGCCTGCACTTGGACATCAGCGACGAGGAACTGGCCGCGCGCCTGGCTGCCTTGGCGGGCACGGACAACGGCGGGCGCGGTGGCTACCAGCGCCTGTATGTGGACCACGTGTTGCAGGCCGACGATGGGTGCGACTTTGACTTCTTGGTCGGCTGCCGGGGGGCCGCTGTGCCCCGCCACTCACATTGATGCGCCCTTTGAGACGCTCGCAGCACTCAATTGCTACAGATTCAATAGCTGCCAGTGCATATTCGACTAGCGCTATAGGCACATTTCACTCAAATTCTTACCCGCACCCGCCATGCCAGCCACCCATTCCCTCCAGAACCCTCGCTACCGCGGCATCTTCCCCGTCGTGCCCACCACGTTTCATGAGGACGGCACACTCGACCTCGACAGCCAGAAGCGCTGCCTCGACTTCATGATCGACGCCGGTGTGGATGGCGTCTGCATCCTGGCCAACTTCTCCGAGCAGTTCTCGCTGTCCGATGCCGAGCGCGAAGTCCTCACCCGCACATCGCTGGAGCACGTGGCGGGCCGCGTGCCCGTCATCGTCACCACCACCCACTACGGCACCCGCGTGTGCGCGGAGCGCAGCCGCGCCGCACAGGACATGGGCGCGGCCATGGTGATGATCATGCCGCCCTACCACGGCGCCACCTTCCGCGTGCCCGAGGCGCAGATCTACGAGTTCTATGCCCGTGCGTCCGATGCGATCAGCATCCCGATCATGGTGCAGGATGCGCCCGCCAGCGGCACGGTACTGTCGGCCCCGTTCCTCGCGCGCATGGCGCAGGAAATCGAGAACCTGGCCTACTTCAAGATCGAAGTGCCCGGCGCCGCCAGCAAGCTGCGCGAGCTGATCCGCCTGGGTGGAGACGCCATCGAAGGCCCGTGGGACGGCGAAGAGGCCATCACCCTGCTGGCTGACCTCGATGCGGGCGCCACGGGCGCGATGACGGGTGGTGCCTTCCCCGACGGCATTCGCCCCATCATCGAGGCGCACCGCCAGGGCGACATGGAGCAGGCGTTTGCGCTCTATCAGCGCTGGTTGCCCCTCATCAACCACGAAAACCGCCAGGGCGGCATCCTCACGGCCAAGGCGCTGATGAAGGAAGGTGGCGTGATCGCCTGCGAGGCAGGCCGCCACCCCTTCCCGGCCATGCACCCCGAGGTGCGGCGCGGCCTGATCGACATCGCACGGCGGCTGGACCCGCTGGTGCTGCGCTGGGCCCGTTAAGCGGGACACCCATGGCGCCTGCACGTTATCTGGTGCCCGCCGAGGCGGGCCTGATTGCCCTGGACTGGGGCACCAGTGCATTGCGTGCCTTCCGCATGGGCGCGCATGGCGAAGTGCTGGAGACCCGGCACCGCCCCTGGGGCATCATGAACCTGCCCCCGGCCGCGAGCGATGTAGCCGATACGGAACCCAGCGCCGCATTTGAACGCGCACTGCAAGACACCTGCGGCGACTGGCTGGCCACCACACCTGGCCTGCCCCTGCTGGCCTGCGGCATGGTGGGCAGCGCCCAGGGCTGGCGCGAGGCCAAGTACCTGCCGACGCCCACATCGCTCGATGCACTGGCGCGGGGCCTGACACTGGTGGAGCGGCGCGACGGCCCGCCGCTGCACATCGTGCCGGGCCTGTTGCAGCAGGGCGCGCTGCCCAACGTGATGCGCGGCGAAGAAACCCAGGTGCTGGGGGTGCTGGCAGGCCTTGCACTGCCTGCAGATGCGCCCGTGCTCATCGGCCTGCCCGGCACCCACAGCAAATGGGTGCTGGCACGCCGGGGCCGCATCGAACAGTTCCACACCTTCATGACCGGCGAGGTGTTTGCCGCACTGCGCGGCCACACGATTCTGGGCAAGACCATGCAGGCTGCAGCGGCACCCGACGACGATGCCTTTGCGCGCGGGCTGGAGGTGGCGCGGGGCAGCGATGCCGCGCTGGGACTGCTCTCGCACATCTTCAGCACCCGCACGCTGGGGCTGACCGGCGCGCTGGCGCCTACCGCGCAAGCGGACTACCTCTCGGGCCTGCTGATCGGGCACGAGGTGGCGAGCCTGAGCCGCGCACAGGATCGAACCCCAACAACACCACCAACGCTGGTGCTGTGCGGCGAGCCCGACCTGTGCCGCCGCTACGCCGTCGCGCTGCAGACCCGTGGCTTTGCCGCACCCACCATCGCCACGCAGGCCACGGCCACCGGGCTGTGGCAGATCGCGCTGGCGGCAGGGCTGGTCGTTGCGCCCGCACCCACCTCCTCACCCCCCTTCACCGCCGGGAATCTGGCTGCATGAACCCCATCGACAAAGCCCTGTTCCACATCCTGCAGCGCTGCGGGCTCATCGCCATCCTGCGCGGCGTGCAGCCGCACGAGGTGGTGGCCATCGGCCACGCGCTGTACGACGCGGGGTTTCGCATCATCGAAGTGCCGCTCAACTCCCCCGAGCCGCTGGCCAGCATCCGCGCGCTGCGCGATGCACTGCCTGCCGACTGCCTGGTGGGCGCAGGCACCGTGCTCTCCATCGATGCCGTGGCCGACGTGGCCGCAGCCGGTGGGCAGATCATCGTCATGCCCCACAGCGACCCCGATGTGATCCGCGCTGCCCGCGCTGCCGGCATGGCCTGCGCGCCCGGCGTGGCCACGCTGACCGAAGCCTACGCCGCGCTGGCAGCGGGCGCCAACATGCTCAAGCTCTTCCCTGCCGAGGCGCTGCCGCCCCATGTGCTCAAGGCCTGGCGCGCCGTCATCACGCCGCCCATGGCGCTGGTGCCCGTGGGCGGCATCGTGCCCGAGAGCATCGCGCCCTATGCCGCCGCTGGCGCCAGCGGCTTTGGCCTGGGCTCGGCCCTGTACCGGCCCGGCGACCAGGCCCCCGAAGTCGCGCACAAGGCGGCAGCGTTTGCGCGGGCGTGGCAGGCGTCCTTTGGCACCGCGCCCGCCACGGCCTGAACCGCCCCCCCACTCGTTCCAGCCAATCCAGCACTTCTGAACCGACTGCCCATCCCCCATGAAGATCACCCGACTCACCACGTTCATCGTCCCGCCGCGCTGGTGCTTCCTCAAAATCGAAACGGACGAAGGCATCACTGGCTGGGGCGAGCCCGTGCTGGAAGGCCGCGCGCACACCGTGGCCGCTGCGGTCGATGAACTGGCTGACTACCTCATTGGCAAAGACCCACGCCACATCGAAGACCATTGGACCGTGCTGTACCGGGGCGGCTTCTACCGGGGCGGCGGCGTGCACATGAGCGCGCTGGCCGGCATCGACCAGGCGCTGTGGGACATCAAGGGCAAGGCGCTGGGCGTACCCGTGTCCGAGCTGCTGGGGGGCAATGTGCGCAGCCACATCAAGGTCTACAGCTGGATCGGCGGAGACCGCCCCAGCGAAACGGCCGCCGCCGCCCAGGCCGCCGTGGCACGCGGCTTCACGGCCGTGAAGATGAACGGCACCGAAGAGGTGCAGTACGTGGACAGCTACGACAAGGTGGAGCGCTGCCTTCAAAACGTAGCCGCCGTGCGCGAGGCCGTGGGGCCGAACGTGGGGATTGGCGTGGACTTTCACGGCCGCGTGCACCGGCCCATGGCCAAGGTGCTGGTCAAGGAGCTGGAGCCCTACAAGCTTATGTTCATCGAAGAGCCTGTGCTGAGCGAACACGAAGAGGCGCTGAAGGAGATCGCCGGCATCTCATCCACCCCCATTGCCCTGGGCGAGCGTCTGTACTCGCGCTGGGACTTCAAGCGCGTGCTGCAGGGCGGCTATGCGGACATCATCCAGCCCGACCCCTCACACGCAGGCGGCATCACCGAAACCCGCAAGATCGCCAGCATGGCCGAGGCCTACGACGTAGCCCTGGCCCTGCACTGCCCGCTGGGCCCGATTGCACTGGCGGCCAACCTGCAGCTGGATGCGGTTTGCTACAACGCCTTCATCCAGGAGCAGAGCCTGGGCATCCACTACAACCAGGCCAACGACCTGATGGACTATGTGTCCAACCCCGGGGTGTTTGCGTACCAGGACGGCATGGTCGCCATCCCCACGGGGCCGGGGCTAGGCATTGAGGTGAACGAAGACTATGTGCGCGAGCGGGCGCAGGAGGGGCACCGGTGGAGGAACCCCGTGTGGCGGCACCGGGATGGAAGTTTTGCGGAGTGGTAAGCGGGTTGGGATCTCCGTCAGTGGATTCGGTGGTGAGGGGCTGCTTTAGAGTGCAAGCCGCCTTCAATGCCGCCGTGAGATAAGAGCCGTTCAATGCGAAGGTTGTCTTTCAAAATCGCCGCGGAGAAGTTCCTTGAACTCAATCGTTGACACATCCACTCTGCTCACAGAAGGACGGAGACGCGGATGGCCGCCTCTTTTGCGGTCTCCTCCTGTTGCTCCAACTACCGCAGTGGCGGAAATCTCCATCCTTTAGTGAGGCTGCCCCCGTGAGCCCAGTGCGCATCAAAGCAGATGACAGCTTGGAAGGAGTCCGTTCCGTCCCAGGTCCTGGATGGCGACGGAAAGCTCCTGCAAGCTAAATGGCGGTTCGTACGCGCCGCTTGCCGGCGGCCTTGGCGCCATACATCGCTTGGTCGGCTTTGCGCAACAACGTATCCACGTCTGTCGCAGTGCCCGGAAAGTGGGATACGCCAATGCTGGCTGACACCTCTGCACGGCGTCCATCCAGAAAATAGGGTTGCGAAATCAACTCCACCAACCGGGTGGCGAATACACGCGACTGCTCCAGACTCGAATGGATCAGAGCCACAGCGAACTCATCCCCCCCGAGTCGCGAACAGATATCAGATGTCCGGCAGGCCTTGGCGATGCGCTGCGACACCTCGCGCAGCAGCTGGTCTCCAGCTGCGTGGCCTAGCGTGTCGTTCACGGCCTTGAACCCATCCAGGTCGATGAAAAGAGCACAAAGCTCGTCATTGTTGCGCTCGCAGAGAGCCAAATTCTGTGCAACTGAGAGACGAAACAGCGTCCGGTTGGGCAACCCCGTAAGGCTATCGTGATGTGCGTCGTACTGAGACTTCCGAAGCGAATCGGATGCGTCCAAGAGCGCCTGGCGCATGGCGTTGGCCTCCTTGAAGTGCAACAGAGGGATGTCCAATGGAACACCGGAAACCATATCCACTGCAGGCTGGGCCAACGCAGTGATCGACCTTGCCACCCTTCCGCCCACGAACCAGGCCAGCCACAGACCCAGGCCGAGCGCGCCCAGTGTTGCGAGAACCAATCGAAGCAATGTCTGGCGCAGACCTGCTGTCAGTTCCGCCTTGGGAATCCCCACGGCGACGCCCCAGTGTGAGGTCGGCGATCTGCTGTAGGCCGTCAGTACGGGGACGCCGTCAAGCGTGACGGACTCCAGACTGCCTTCGCCGGACGTCTGCATCCGCGCTAACAAGGCTGGAGCGACGGGTTTGCCAAGAAACTTCTCAATCTCATGTGACCGAGCCACGATCCTATTGTTACCGTCGGTGATAGCAACGCGCCATGACTCGGGAAAAGCGTTGGCCTTCAGCAAGGCCATGAACTGCTGGTGTGTGTAGGTGGCGTTCAGCGAGTATGCAATGGACTCATCGACCCGCACCGGTACGCCAACGGTGAAGATCCGCTGGTTGGTGATCGGTCCCACGAACAGGTCTGAAACACCAGGCTTTCCTGTTTCCAGAATTCTCTCCAGGAGCTTGGCGTCCGCTACCTTAGGCAGTGGGCCGCCATATGGAACGCGTGTGGAGAGAAGAATCTGACCGGATCTGTCGAGGACGAGAATGCTGTCCGCTCGCACGTTCGCCAGCGCCTCGAGTGCGCGACGGTGAAACCCTTCCAGGTCACCTGTCGCCAAGCGGTGAGAGGTGCTGAGGGCCAGAAGCGCCGATTGGGCTGCTGCAAACTCCCGGTCTACCGAAAGCACCAAGCTTTGCGCTCGGTTGATCGCAGATTTGGAAAGCTGGATCTGTTCTCGCTCGTAGTAATTGAGGAACAGTAGACCCGCGACAAGTGAGATTGGGAGGACACAAACAACCACCAATAGCGCCAGCGTGGCACGGATACTGGGAGCGCCCTTGGTCGAAATTCTCAGCCAACGATGAGGCAAAGGCGCCGCACTGGGGGGCTGAGGTGAGAAAGCCATGCCGGGTCCTACGTAGTTACGCACGTATTGGAGATCTGCATCCAGGCCTCGGTCGGTCCCCCGCAGCCGTTTGCGGGATGCGCTCCATTCTGACCGTATGGTATCGCCAAGCTGACTGGCGGGTCTGGCTAGATAGCTATAGGTATCCGGTTCGGCCGCGGCACTTGAAACTCCGCCCCGCGTATGTGGATATGAGGCAACGGGTCGAGACAATGGGCACGGATTTCTTCAGTGGTTTCGCACCTATCTTGCGACGGCTGTGTCGATTGCCTGCGTGGGTTCACGGGCCGCTGCCTGAGCATCCCTGTGAGCACAAAAAAAGGGCTGGTGTCCATGGACGCCAGCCCTTCTTGAGAAAGCTAGGCTTTACCTATCAATCACAGCAGCCCAGCATTTCCATGCAGCACTCAGCGAGTTCTGAGCAGCAATCGGTTTGGGCCATGGCCACGCCTGCAATCGAAAGCAAGAGAGCGGCCACACTGAACTTCAAAAGTTTGTTCTTCATAGGAATGTTCCTGTTTAGGTTGAATGGAAATTGAGAAATCAACCCAAACCTAGTCAGGAGGTCGCCACACCGATGCCCGCCAAGAAGTCCAGCCTTTTACAGAGCCGTCGGGCATGCCTGTGGACTGAGGTGAATCCGACCTGCGGGACAGCGTGGAGGTCATCAGGTGCAAGCCGCAGGGTTGGCAGCCCGGAATAGCTACCAGTGCATATTCATCGTGCACCAGATGCCAATCTGACCTAATTTCGTCTGCGCTCCCCTTCCGCCCATCCGAAGAGCAGCGCCAGCAGGATACTGTGATTAAAATCAGTATTCCGCCAGCCCACCCAACCCGCCATGACGGTGCTGCCCTCCCCCACTTCGGACTCCCCGCCCTCCACCCCCATCACCCGCTTTCACCGCGCGCGCCTGATGCAGATCTGGCGCTCGGCAGGCTGGCCGTGCAAGGATGGTCTGGAGGTTGACTTGCTGGCTGCGGGCCTCATCAGTCTGCACATTGCAGCCGATGGTTGCGAGACCCTGCGCCTCACCGACGAAGGCATCCGCACGCTGGCGCAGGCCCGCCAGCGTGGCGTGCGGGCACTGAGCCTGCACGACCGGCTGGGGCAGAAGTTTGCGGCGCAGTTGCTGGCTTCCGGGCGCATCGTATGGACCGAACTGTCACTGCGCGCGGTGATCGACACCGTGCCGATGGGGGATGTAGTGCCGCCTGCGGCCACAGCCGATGCACCCGCCAACACCGCGCCCGCCATGGCACCGCTGTGGGCCGAGGATGACCACGCCCCCGCTGCCCGCGCCGCCGCCAACGTGTGGCGCATGGCCCGGCCCGATCTGTTCTCGGTGCGCAACACCTCGGTGCCCGCCTACTTGCAGCCCATGGTGCATGAGGTGAAGGCGAGCCGGGCCGACTTGCTGTCGGACCTGCGGCACGATGCCAAGCGGCAGGCCTACCAGTGGCTGTGCGAGGAGTGCTACTACGTGTTCCCGGCGGGCATAGCCGAGCCCGAAGAGATCCCTGAGCACTTCGGCATTTGGGTATTGCACGGCAGCGTGGAGGACGGGCGCTTTGAGCTGCTGCGCCCCGCGCGGCACAACCGCTGCACGCTGCCCTTTGCGGTGTGGATGGCGCTGTGCAAGGCCACGCCGCTGCGCAGCGATGACGACATGGCTCAGACCCATTTGGGCGAGCCTGCTCCTCCCGCCACCGACACCCCGACCACCCCGCCATGACCTATACCGTGGCGGTGCGCGAGCTGTGCGAGTTCACCGCCAAGCAGGGCGACCTGGACCTCCGCTTCACGCCTGCGCCCACCGCGCTGGAAGGTATGGCAGGCCATGCCGTGGCGGCAGCGCGCCGGGGTGCAGGCTATCGCGCCGAAGTGGCACTCAGCGGCAGCTACCAAAGCCTGCGCGTGCGCGGCCGGGCCGATGGCTACGACCCCGCGCAGCAGCGCATCGACGAGGTCAAGACCTTCAAAGGGCGGCTGGACCGCCAACCCGCATCGCACCGCCACCTGCACTGGGCGCAGGCCAAGGTGTATGGCTGGCTGCTGTGCGAGCAGGAGCAGCTGGCGCACATCGACGTGGCACTCGTCTACCTGGACGTGGGCACGCAACAAGAGACGGTGTTCACCGAGCGCTGCAGCGCGGCTGACCTGCGCCAGCACTTCGAGGCCCAGTGCCAGCGCTTCATTGCCTGGGCCGAACAGCAGATGGCCCACCGCGCGGCACGCGATGCGGCGCTGACCACGTTGGCGTTTCCCTTTGGCGACTTTCGAACCGGCCAGCGCCCGCTGGCCGAGGCCGTGTACAAGACGGCAGTGGCGGGCCGCTGCCTGCTGGCCCAGGCGCCCACGGGCATTGGCAAGACCATGGGCACGCTGTTCCCACTGCTCAAGGCTGCGCCTGCGCAGCGCATCGACAAGGTGTTCTTTCTGGCCGCCAAAACCTCGGGGCGGCAGATGGCGCTGGATGCGCTGGCGCGCCTGTCCGACAGCGCACCGCCGCTGCGTGTGCTGGAGCTGGTGGCGCGCGACAAGGCGTGCGAACACCCAGACAAGGCCTGCCACGGCGAATCCTGCCCGCTGGCCCGGGGCTTTTACGACCGGCTGCCTGCCGCCCGCGCTGCCGCCGTGGCCCCCGCCAGTGCAGACAAACCCGCGCCCGTCCTGCAACAAGCCCGTGTGCGCGACGTAGCCCTGCAGCATGACGTCTGCCCCTACTACCTGAGCCAGGAACTGGCCCGCTGGGCCGATGTGGTGGTGGGCGACTACAACTACTACTTTGAACTGGGCGGGCTGCTGCACGGCCTGGCCCAGGCCAACCAGTGGCGCACGGCGCTGCTGGTGGACGAGGCCCACAACCTGGTGGAGCGCGGCCGCAAGATGTTCACCGCCGAGCTGCACCCCGCCGCCTTGGCCCAGGCCCGCAGCAGCCCCACCGCCGCGCAGCATGCGCCGGTGAAGAAGGCGCTGGACAAGGTGCGCCGCGCCTGGGTGGCGCTGGACAAGGCGCACCCGGCCCCGTACACGGTGCTCGAAACCTTCCCCGACAAGCTGCTGGCCGCGCTGCAGCAGTGCACCACCACCCTCACCGAACACTTCACCGACCACCCCACGGAGCCGGATGGCGCGCTGCAAACCTTCTATTTCGACGCCCTGCACCTGCAGCGCATGGCCGACCTGCTCGATGCGCATTCGATGGTGGACATCACCCAGGCTTCTGCCGCCCACCACCAGCGATCCTCCAAACCCGGCGATTCCGTAATCTGCATCCGCAACGTGGTGCCCGCGCCCTTTCTGCAACCCCGCCTCGCAGCGGCACACACCAGCACCTTGTTTTCGGCCACGCTGCAGCCCGCGCGCTACTACGCCGACCTGCTGGGCCTGCCCGAAGGCCACATGTGGGTGGATGTGGAATCGCCCTTTGCCGCGCACCAGCTGCATGTGCAGGTGGCGCGCCACATTTCCACACGCTACCCGCACCGCGCGGCGTCCCTCGCGCCCATCGCCACGCTGATGGCGCAGCAGTTTCGCGAGCGGCCCGGCAACTACCTGGCGTTTTTCAGCAGCTATGACTACCTGCAGCAGGCTGCCGCATTGTTTGCGCAGCAACACCCCGACGTGCCGCACTGGTGCCAGTCGCGCCGCATGCTGGAGGGCGAGCAGCGCGATTTTCTGGCGCGCTTTACCGACAGCAGCCAGGGTATTGCCTTTGCTGTGCTGGGCGGCGCGTTTGCCGAGGGCATCGACCTGCCGGGCAAGCGGTTGATTGGCGCCTTTCTGGCCACGCTGGGCCTGCCGCAGGTCAACCCCGTCAACGAGCAGATCCGCGGGCGCATGCAGGCGCTGTTTGGTGCGGGCTATGACTACACCTACCTCTACCCCGGCCTGCAAAAGGTGGTGCAGGCCGCAGGCCGCGTGATCCGCACGCCCAGCGACGAGGGCGTGGTGCACCTGATGGACGACCGGTTTGCGCAGGCCCTGGTGCGTGCGCTGCTGCCTGCATGGTGGCAGGTGGACTGAGAGGCTTAGAGGCTGAGAGTCTTTTGCCTATGCCCGCCTTGCACGCCACCACACCGCTGCTCGTCGTTGCAAATGCGCGCCATAGCCCAAGCTATGGCTGTGCTTTGCGCCTCGATCAGCGGTGTGATGGCGCACCTTTCGGGCACTGACAAAAAACTCTCAGCCTCTGAACCAAAAAAAGGCCGGTCACCCATTGGGGACCGGCCTTGCAAAGGCCGCCAAAGCGGCACACAGAGAGTCAATCTTCAGGATGCAACGGGGTCCGTCACCACCAGCTCCTTGGCCTTGCCACGCTGGCGGAAAAACGCCACCGTTTGCCACAAGACGAATGCGGCGATCAGGCTGATCAGCGTGCCGCTGATAGGACGGTTGATGAACACCTCAAAGCTACCGCGCGACAGCAGCATGGAGCGGCGGAAGTTCTCTTCGAGCATGGGGCCCAGGATGAAGCCCAGCATCAGCGGCGAGGGGTCCATCTCCAGCCGCATGAACAGGTAGCCCAGCGCACCAAACGCTACGGTGATGAACACGTCGTCCAGGTTGTTGTTGATGCTGTAGGTGCCAATGCAGCAGAAGAACAAGATCGCGGGGAACAACACGTTGTACGGAATCTTGAACACCGACAGCCAGTAGCGCACCAGCGGCACGTTCAGCACCAGCAGGAAGCAGTTGCCGATCCACATGCTGGCGACCAGACCCCAGAAGAGTTCGGGGTGGCCGGCAATCATGTTGGGGCCGGGCTGGATGCCCTTGATGATGAACGCGGCCATCATCAGCGCCATCACGGCGTTCTCGGGGATACCGATGCTCATCAGCGGGATGAAGCTGGTGCGTGCAGCCGCTTCGTCCGCTGCAGCCTGGCCAGCCACGCCTTCGATGCAGCCGGTGCCGATTTCGTGGCGGTACTTGCTGACCTTCTTGTCCAGCGCATAGGCCGCAAACTGGGCGATCACGGGGCCGCCGCCGGGCAGGATGCCCAGGATGGAGCCCACCACGCTGCCACGCAGTGCGCTGGGGATGATGCGCTTGAACTCGGGCCAGGTGGGCATGAGCTTGATCTTGCCGTTGAAGGGCGAGCGCTCTTCACGCGAGTCGAGGTTCTTGGCGATCTCTGCAATGCCGAAGCAGCCCAGCGCAATGCTCACAATGCCCACGCCATCAGCCAGGAACGGAGCGTCCCAGGTGAAGCGGGCCAGGCCGCTGTTCACGTCGGTACCGATGGAGCCCAGCAGCACGCCCACCATGCACATGGCCAGGCCATTGAGCAGGCTGCCGGTGGTCACAAAGCTCACGCACACAAAACCCACCAGCATCAGCGCGCAGTAGTCGGCAGGGCCGAACAAAAAGGCCACCTCGCCCAGGCTGGGCGCCAGGAACGCCAGCACCACAATGGCCACCGTGCCCCCGATGAAGCTGGAGAACCCGGCGGTGAACAGGGCCAGCCCCGTTTTCCCTTTCAGCGTCATCGCATACCCGTCGATACACGCCACGATACTGCTCGCATGCGGGATCTTCATGGTGATGGCGCTCACGCTGTCGCCGTATTGCGCACCGTAGTAAATACCGGCCAGCATGATGAGTGCGCCGGTGGTGTCGATGGAATAGGTCAGCGGCAGCAGCAGGCTGATGGTGGCCAGCGGGCCCAGGCCCGGCAGCAAGCCCACCAGGGTGCCCACCGTGCAGCCCAGGGCGCAGAACATCAGGTTCTGCAGCGTCAGCGCGTGGCTGAAGCCAAACGCGAGGTTGTTCAAGACTTCCATGGCGGCGACCTCAGTACAGCGGCAGGCTCACGCCCAGCAGCTTTTGGAATGCGAACGCGATGCCGACCAGCACCGCAGCGATCTTCAGGTTGCGCTTCCACGAGTACGACGTACCCGCAAACCCCGAGCAGAACACCAGAAACACGATGCCCGCGATCATGTTCACAAAGTGCGACAGCGCCGCAAAGCCACACAGGCTGCCCAGAATGATGGCGATGTTGCGCACCTGGAAGTCCATGGGCACCGGCGCCACCAGGCGCGCGCGCACCACGGTGATGACCCCGATCACAAACAGCATGCAGCTGACGATGAACGGGAACATGCCCGGCCCTGCGCGGCCGAGCGTCCCCAGCGAATAGCTCATGGACGGCAGGCCGAAGCCCAGCGCCAAAGCCATGAGGGCAAAGCCTCTGAGTAGATTGCGGTTGATCATGTAAAGGTTGTCTCCTGATAGGCTGGACGACCCCATCCGGCGGTGCAAACGGCGCGCAGGGCTGGGGTATGCTGACGGGCAGACTATCTCCATCGAACCTGATCGCAGGCTGATCTTGGCCATGCGTAATTTCACGTAGAACCCCGACCTCCATGCGCCTCCTCTTGGTGGAAGACGACCCGGTGCTCAGCCGCACCATGGCCCAGGGCCTCGAAAACGCGGGCCACCGCGTCGAGCTGGCCCATACCGTCGAAGAAGCCCAGCACTGGTGGGCCGTACAGGCTTTCGACGCCGTGCTGCTGGACCTGAACCTGCCCCACGCTGCCCACGCGCGCAGCGGCCTGGGCAGCGGCCTCACCGCCCTGCGCAGCGCCCGTGCGCGCGGCGACCGCACTCCCGTGCTGGTGCTCAGTGCCCGCGACAGCACCGAGGAGCGCATTGCCGGGCTGGACGCCGGCGCCGACGACTATCTGGGCAAGCCCTATGAACTCAAAGAGGTGGAAGCGCGCCTGCGCGCGCTGCTGCGGCGCGCCAGCGGCACCGCCGACATCGTCACCGTGGGCCAGCTGGTGTTGGACCGCCAGGCGCGCCGCGTCAGCGTGGCCGGGCAACCGCTGGAGCTGCCCGCGCGCGAGTTCGACCTGCTGTGGGAGCTGATGACCCCGCCCGGCCGTGTGCTGAGCAAGGGCGACCTGTCCTCGCGCCTGTCGGACGGCGGCGAAGTGGTGGGCGAAAACGCGCTGGAGGCCTCGTTCTCGCGCCTGCGGCGCAAGATTGCAGGCAGCGGTGCGGCCATCCGCACGCTGCGCGGACTGGGCTACGTGCTAGAGGATGACGTTGGCCAGCCCTGAACCCGGCACCGCACCGCTGCACCCGCAGCCGCCTGACCTGCGCCAGCGCATAGGCCGGCGCGTGCTGCTGTCGCTGGTGCTGATCTGGGGGCTGGGCAGCACCGTGGTGCTGGGCGTGGGCAACCACTTTGTGGCCGAGGCGTTTGACCGCGCCTTGCTGGACGACGCCCACGCGCTGGCGGCCCATGTGCGCGGCGGCCAGGCGGCTGACCCACCAGGCACCCTTCTGCAGCTCGACCTCACCCCGCGCGAGGTGGGCCTGCTGCGTTTTGACCAGAGCGAAACCGTGTGGTTTGCGGTGTATGCCGCCGACGGCAGTTTCATCGCTGGCGACTCGCACCTGGCGCCGGGCGTGGTGGCGGCGGGCAGCAGCCACGCGTTTTCTCACCTCTCGCAAGACGGGCGCGAGATGCGGCGCGCCACCTTGCAGATTGCGGGGCCGCCGTCGTTCACCGTCGTCATCGCGCAGACCACGGCAGAGCGCACGCAGCTGCTGCGCAGGCTGCTGGTGTACTCGGGCCTTGCCCAGCTGTGGCTGCTGGTGGTGCTGGGGTCATGGCTGCTGCGCGGCATAGAGCGCGACCTGCACCCGCTGGGGGCGCTGCAAGACGCCATGGACCAGCGCGACGCCGCCGACCTGCAACCCCTGCCTCCGGCGCTGACGCAGCAGGCCAGCACCAGCGACGTGCAACGCCTGGGCGTGGCCCTGGACGGCTTGCTGGCACGCGTGCAGCAAAGCCTGCATGCGCAGCGCGAGTTTGCGGGCAACGTGGCGCACGAGCTGCGCACTCCGCTCGCAGGCATCCGCGCCCAGGCCGCCCACGCGCTGGCCCACAACGACCCGGCCGTCTGGCGCAGCGAAATCGAGGGCATCGCCCAAGCCGAACAGCGTGCCAGCCGCACCGTGGACCAGCTGCTGGCCCTGGCCCGCGCGGCCGAGGGTGGCATCGCGCTGACGTTGCAGCCCTTGGCCTTGCACACGCTGGTGCGCGACGTGCTGCTGCGCTACCTGCCACGCGCCGATGCCCTGGGGGTGGACCTGGGCGCCGAGGGGCTGGACCAGGCCGTGGTGGTGCGGGGCAACACGGCGCTGGTCGAAGGCATCCTGAACAACCTGCTGGACAACGCACTGCGCTACGGGCGCGGCACGCCGCCCCGCATCACCGTGGCGCTGCACACCGAGCCCGGCTTTGGCGTGCTGCGCGTGACCGACAACGGCCCCGGCGTGGACGCCACGCTGGCGCAGCAGCTGCAACAGCGCTGGGCGCAGGGCGACCAGGGCCAGCGCCTGGGCCAGGGTGCAGGGCTGGGCCTGGCCATCGTGGCGCGGTATGTGCAGCTGATGGAAGGACGGCTGGAACTGGCGGCAGCCAGCGACACAACCGACGGATCTGGCCTAGCGGCCAGCGTGTGGCTGCCGTTGGCGCCCAATGCGCCTGCCCCCTCCAGCACGCTCCCCACAACCCCATGACGAGCCCGCCCGACCCAGCACTGACCGAGGCAGAGCGAGCGGCCTTCCTGCAGTCCATCGCCCGCGTGCGCAGCGCGGCCGGGCGGGCCCTGCGGGCAGCACAGACAAATGCCGTGCAAGGTACAGCAGCCCATGGCACCGGCGCCATCGCCACCGGCCAGGCCCCCGACGCCACCGAATCCGCAGCCCAGGCTGCAGTCGATTTCATTGCGCAACTGCACCAGGGCCTGGACACCGTGGCCGAACAGGCCCGCACCAACGGCCCCCAGCCAGCATGCCAAGCGGGCTGCGCGCACTGCTGTCACCTGCGCGTGGAGGCGACCGACCCCGAGGTGCTGCACATTGCCCAGCACCTGCAGACGCTGCCCAGCGCAGACCAAGCGACAACCCTGCGGCGTCTGCAACAGCATGCGGCGGCGGCAAGCGTGGGCACCACGCGCCAGCCCTGCAGCTTTCTCGTCCATGACCGGTGCGCCATCTACAGCGTGCGCCCCGCTGCCTGCCGCAAGGCGCATTCCTTGTCGGCTGCGCACTGTGCAGAGCAGTCGCCCACCATCCCGCAGAACCTGCGCCTGCTGGTGGACGCCGAAGCACTGATGGCGGGCACCGCCCTGGCCTACCGCGACCAGCCCCTGCCCGCCAGCGCCCACGAACTCAACGCCGCCGTGCTGGCAGCGCTGGATGGCACAGCGTCGCCCCCAGCTGGCGCCCTGCTGCGCTGGTACCGGGGTGATGAAGGCGCGCTGGCCCTGCGCGGCACGCCGCCGTAAAAGCCTGTGCGCCTTGATATCCGTCAAGACCCGCCGCGGCCAGCCGCCCACAATGCAGCCAGCCCCGCAACAGTCTGGCCGTGCGGCCAAGCTGCGCAACGAACCACCGCCTCACGCCCGATGACCCAGCCCCCAATCCGCCCCTGCGCCCTCCTCCAGCTGGCAGCCGCTGCCGCTGTGGCGGCGGGCCTCGCAGGCTGCAACAAGCCCGAAGCCACCGGCCCCGCCACCACCGGCTTCGATGCCATCACCACCGCCTGCACCCAGTTCCTGGCCGCACGGCAACCCCATGTACTGCCCGGTGCAGCGGGCGACTGGACCCTGACCGGTTACAGCCCCGCCCTGGTCCAGCCCGAAGTCACACGCACCGAATCCACTGTGACGCCTTATGTGGGCAAGCTCGTCATCAAGGACAACGAGGCCCAGGCTCATGCACCGACGCAAGCCGCTGCCCAGGCCATCACCCTCACCCCCGCACACCTGCTGTCCAACCGCACGCACACCTTCATCTACAGCTTTGACGGCACCCAATGGCGCTGGCAAAACGGCCAGCGGCTGACGAAGATACCGGGGCAGAACGACCGGCTGGAGGCCGTGACGCTGGCGGATGTCTCAGCAGCAGGGCCCAGGGGGTTTGCGGGGTGCCTGCCGCGTTGAGTCGGATCAAAATGCTCTCTTTTCGATAGCTGCCAGGGCATGATTCACTAGCGCCTGAGGCCGTTTTTGCTCAAATTCCGCTTCAACACAGCCCAACGCTGCCTCGTGCAGCCCGGTGCAGCCTGGCGTCGTACGCCAGCCCTGAGGGTCGCCGCGTAGCCAAGCCATCCACACCGCTCATTCCAGGTCGGCATCCAGCTGAGCGATCAAGCCCTGCGCATCCACGGAGATGTCCAGGTTGCCGATCTCATGACCAAAATCCCCCGTGAAGTCCACCCGCACCCTCGCGCGCTGCGGCCCGATGCGTTGCATCGACAGGAACCGGGTCACCGTCTGGTAGCCAACGAAGTACTGTTCTACATAGCGGCGTATTCCGGCATGGCCATCAAAAAGTTGGCCCGTGGAGGGGTCGTCGATCACGGCGTCATGCGCAAAAAGGCCGAGCACCTGCTCCACCGCAAACGCATTGGTGGCGGCGATCAACGCATCGGCCACGCACCGCAGGTGTTCGTGCGTGGGGTCCATCGCGCCACGCCGCGTGGCTGCTGCGTCGTCCCCGCTGGCTGGCGCGCTGGCACTTTCTGCAAAGGGTTGGCCTGGCTTGCTCATGGCAGCACGCTCACCACCACCTTGCCGCGGGCACGGCCCTCGGCGACCAGAGCGTGTGCCGCTTCGGCCGTATCCAGCGTGAAGCTGGTCGGGTCCAGCAACGGCACCAGTTGCCCCGCTTCCGCAAGCGTGGTGGCCTGCTCCATGATCTCGCCATGGTGTTCGCGAAACTCCCCGGTGAGGATGGGAAGCAGCGTGAACACGCCCGAGAAGGTCGCGCCCCGGAACGACAGGGGCGCCAGCTTGTGGGTGCCCCAGCCCAGCGACGTCACAACATGGCCCGAGTAGCGGCGGACGGCCACAAACGACGCATCCAGCACCGGCCCCCCGACGGTGTCGTAAACGATATCGAAACCCTGGCCGTCGGTGAACGCGTTGACATAGGCCTCGACCGAGGTTGCTTCATGGTCGATGGGCGTCGCGCCCAGGGACCGGATGTAACCGGCCTGCGCAGCCGTGCCCGTGGCAAACACCTCGGCACCCCGCGCACGGGCCAGCTGCACGGCCACATGGCCCACGCCACCGGCGCCGCCGTGCACCAGCACCTTGTGCCCGCTGCGCACGTTGGCGCGGTCTACCAGGCCCTCCCAGGCGGTGATGAAGACCAGCGGCAAGGCCGCTGCCTGGCGCATGGTCAGCCGGCCTGGCTTGTGGGCCAGCAGCCGGGCATCCACCGCTGCGTATTGCGCCAGGCTGCCTTGCAGCCCGCCGATGCCGCCGGTAAAGCCATACACCGCATCCCCCACCTTGAAGCGAGAGACGCCCTGCCCCACCTCCTCCACCACGCCCGCGAGGTCCATGCCCAAAACGGCGGGCAGTGGTTGCTGGGCGTGCTCGGCGGCGCCGGCGCGGATCTTGGTGTCCAGCGGGTTCACACTGCTGGCGTGGATGTGGACCAGCACCTGGCCTGCGTCGGGCTGTGGCCGCGGCAGCCAGGTAGAGGTCAATGCGCCGTTGGGGGCGGCGAGCACCAGGGCCTGCATGGTGGGGGCGGTAGGGGTGGACATGGCGTTTTCCTTCGTGGGGTTGAACAGTGCCGCCAGTTTTCACCTTTCTCTTTTGAATGAAAAGCCACAAGATTGAAACCTTTCCATTCACTTTTGTATGATGCAGCCGATGAACTGGGATGATGTACAGGTGTTCTTGGCCATTGCCCGGCACGGCACGCTGGGTGCCGCAGGCCGCGCCCTCCAACAAAGCCAGCCCACCATGGGCCGCAGGCTGAAGGCGCTGGAGCTTTCTCTGGGCCACACCCTGTTCCAGCGGACTTCCGAGGGCTTCGTCTTGACCGACGAAGGAGCCGCCGTGCTGCGCCACGCCGAGGGCATGGAAGCGCAGGCGCTGTCGTTCTCCCGCCAACTGGACGGCGCAGACCAGCAGCTGGAAGGCGCGCTGCGGGTATCGACCTCCGACTGGTTTGGTCTGCATGTGCTGGCGCCGCTTTGCGCAGCGTTTACCAACAACCACCCTCGGGTCACCATCGAACTCCTGACCGATGCGCGCCTCTTCAGCCTGGCGCGCCGCGAGGCGGACCTGGTGGCGCGCATCGTTCCTTTTGACGAGCCCGATGTGATACAGCGGCGGCTGATGCATGTGCCCTATGCGCTGTACATGCAGCGGGGCGCAGACATGCCCACGGACGATACGGACGTTCGCCTCATCACCATGGACCTGGGATTCAGCGAGATGCCGGACGCGGCCTGGCTGCGCGAGGCCTTTCCTTCGGCGCGCATCGCGTTTCGCAGCAACAACCGGCACGTGCAGGCCGTGGCCTGCGCATCGGGCGCGGGCCTGGCCGTACTGCCTTGCCCGTTGGGTGACTCGCACCCCGGCCTGCAAAGGGTGGAACGTACCCCAGCGCCGCCAGGGCGCGATGTGTGGCTGGGTTACCACCGGGACCTGCGCCGGGTGCCCCGGCTGCGCGCGCTGGTGGAAATGCTGATGCAAGCGCTGGGCCCTGCTCAGGGCGATGCAGGCGACCAGGGCGGCTGACAAAACGCCGGGAGCGCCGTCGCAGCGCTTGGCTGATGGCGGTCAGCGACCCAGCCCCGCCCCAACGGCCAGCACATGCTCGATGAAGCTGTGACACGGGTGGCTCTGGTGCGCCAGCACATCTGCCTTGACCAAGATGCCCAGCGGCCCCACCGCCTGTGACTTCCACGGCAACACCGCCAGCTCTCCACGCTGAACCAGCGGCCGCAGCAGGCTGGCGGGCGCGCACATCAGCATGTCGCTGTCGGCCAGCATGGCGTATGCAATCTCGGTCGAACGGCTCGACACGCGGCACAGCTCGGGCACACCACCCAGTTCATCGAAGAGGCTCTCCACCTGCTGGGGTCCCAGCCCGGTCAGGGGTGGGGCCAGCCAGCGCTGCGCCAGCAGCTCTGCGGCGGTGACGGTGGCCTGCCGGGTCAGAGGATGCTCCGGGCGACAGGCCACCACAAACCCATCCTGCAGCGCGGCGCAAAACGCGAACCCTTGCGGCAGCGGGGTCGGTTCGCGGCAGATGGCCAGGTCCAGCGTCCCCTCCTGGATGCTCTCCAGCAAATTGTCGATCGTGACCTCGTGGACATCGATGGCCGCATCCGGATGTACGGCAACGTAGGTCGGGATGGCCATCGTGAGCAGGCCGTTGATGCCCGCCGCAATGCTGCCAATGCGGATCAGCGCAGACGCTGCGCCCTGCTGCAACAGCGCAGCATTGCCTGCGGCGGCCTGGAGCGGAACCAGCGATGCGCGCAACAGCGGCAGGACCGCCTCTCCCAGGCGGGTCAAGCGCATGCCCTTGGAGTGCCGCTCGAACAGAGGCCCGCCCAGAGAGCTTTCCAGCTCGACCAGCGCATGGGTCGCGGCGGGCTGGCTCAGGCCAATGGAGGAAGCCGCCCGGTGCAGGCTCTGCAGGTCGGCGATCGCAATGGCCAGCTGCAGGTGCTTGAGGCGCACCCGCCCCAGGATGCGGTTGAACAGGACGGAAGGCGTCAAATCTGGCATGAGCTATTCAGAAATTGAATTCACTTGAAAAACAAGCATTGGCCTTGCGGCGCCTGCTATGGAACGATCGCGCGCTGGCAAGGGGCAAACCCACGCCAGATGCATTCAATTAACGAATATTATTCCAGCACCAGCCTGCCGCTGGATGCAAGAGATCTCAGGAGACAAACCACCATGCCATCACCTCAGCGCCAGCCCCTGCGCACGATCACCTTGCGCCCCACCCACTTCCTGCTCGCCCCGGTCGTGGGCGCACTCCTGGCCATGGGCCAGGCACAGGCCGCTGACACCCTGGACACCGCCTGCAAGACCACCGCCGAATGCCAGGCACAGGTCGCCAAGATCCAGGGGCTGGTCAAGGGGGACGCCACCAGCGCCTTGTCCAAGTCGCAGGACACCTTCTACTGGTTTGGCCGCATCAACATGGCATCGACCGTGGTCAACGTGGAGCAAGGCATCATCCCCAAAGCCCAGGCGGGCCGCATTGCGAGGGGCGTGGAGTTGTCGATCACGCAGGCGACGGCCCCGGGCGGCAAGCGCCCCACCGATGTGCTGCAGGTCGAGAAGATCATCACGGACGCCGTGGGCCCCGAGGCCACGCTGATCCACACCGGACGCAGTCGCCAGGACATCCACTCCACCTTGAACGCCGCGCAGTTGCGCCTGGAGATGCTGGACTTTGCCGATGCGCTGGACCAGGTGCGCGCACGGCTCATCACCATCGCACAGGCGCACACCGCCACCTATGTGCCCGCCTACACCAATGGCGTGCAGGCCATGCCCATCAGCTATGGGCACTACCTCATGGCGTTTGCCGATTCGTTCGCCCGCGACTCGGCACGCATCCGCGAGGCCTATGCCCGCATCAACCTCAGCCCCATGGGCACGGCGGTGCTGGCCAACTCCAGCTGGGGCATCAATCGGGAGCGCCTGGCGCAACTGCTGGGGTTTGACGGGCTCATCGTCAACTCGCTGGATGCGGGGCAGATCAGCACCTACGACATCCCGATCGAGGCCACGTCCATCGCCAGCTCCACCGCCATCCGCGTGGGCGCTTTCATGCAGGATGTGCACACCCAGTACCACCAGACCCGGCCATGGCTGCTGCTGGCGAGCTCCAAGACCTACACCAGCAGCGCCATGCCGCAGAAAGCGAACCCGGGCATCATCCAGAACACCCGCGCCAAGGCCAGCGATGTGGTGGCGTCGGCCCAGGCATCGCTGTGGCGCGCCCATAACGTCACGCCCGGCATGATCGACTACAAGAACACCTGGAGCCCCGGTAGCGCCAAGACTTTTGTCCAGGGCGTGGAGATGCTGCAGCAGTTGGCCGATGTGCTGGACTCGCTGCGCATCGACCCGGCCCGCGCGCTGGACGAACTGGAATCCGAATGGACCACGTCGATGGAGCTGGCCGAAACCCTGCAGCGCACCCATGCCATTCCGTTCCGGGTGGGCCACCACTTTGCGTCGGACGTGGTGGTGTATGCCAAGGAACGCAACATCCGGCCCAAGGACTTTCCGTACGCCGAAGCCGTGCGCATCTACCGCGAAGCCGGCAAAAAGTACGACATCAAGGACCAGCGCCTGCCGCTCACGGAGAAGGAATTCCGCCGCGCCCTGTCCCCCGCCGAGATGGTGCAGACCCGCACCGGCACAGGCGGCCCCCAGCCCCAGGAGGTCGCGCGCATGGTGGCCGCTGCCAAGGACACGCTGGCCAAGGACCGCGCCTGGTCGGGTGAAGCCCGACAGCGCCTGCTGGCCGCCGAGGCGGCGCTGAACGCGGCGTTTGAGGGCGTGAAGTCATTGCCCTGAACGGGGGATGCCCGGGGGCGGGCCTGAGGAGAAAAAGAAACCGGCGGCGTCGCCGGTGTCATTCCAGCCTGCGTCCGTCGGTGTCATCTGCCACGCCATCACCGCCCTGCTGCACCGCTTTTTCGACCGCTTCGCGCGTGAGCGTCGGCACAAAGCTTTCAATGAACCGGTAGGCATAGCCGCGCAGCCAGGCGCCGCGCCGCAGGCCCAGGCGGGTGAGGTTGACCTCGAACAGATGGCCCGCGTCGATGAGCCGCAGGTGGCGGTCGCGCTCTTCATCGACCGCGATGGACGCGACGATGCCCACGCCCATGTCCAGCTCTACATAGGTCTTGATCACGTCAGCGTCCATGGCGGTGAGCACGATGTCGGGCGCAATGCCTTCGCGCGCAAAGGCCTCGTCGATGTGCGCACGGCCGGTGTAGCCCAGCTCGTAGGTGATGATGGGGTATTGCGCCAATTGCTCCAGCGTCACCGGGCCGGGCAGATCGAGCAGGCGGTGGCCCGGGGGAACCACGATGCTGTGCGTCCAGCGGTAGCACGGCAGGGTGACCAGGGCGTCGTAGCCGGCCAGCGCCTCGGTGGCCACGCCGATGTCGGCCTCGCCGGACAACAGCATCTCTGCCACCTGGCGGGGCGAGCCCTGGTGCAGGTGCAGCGACACCTGCGGGAACAACGCCCGAAAGTCGCGCACCACCTGGGGCAGCGCATAACGCGCCTGCGAGTGCGTGGCCGCCACCGACAGGCGCCCCTGCGCGCTGTCGCTGAAGTCCTGACCAGCGCGCCTGAGGTTGTCGGCCTCCAGCAGCAGGCGCTCTACCGTGGGCAGCAGCACTTCGCCAGGCGGTGTCAGGCCCGTGAGGCGCTTGCCCGCCCGCACAAAAATCTCCACGCCCAGCTCTTCCTCCAGCTCACGGATCTGGCGGCTCACCCCGGGCTGCGAGGTGTGCAGGATGTGTGCCACTTCGGTCAGGTTGAAGCCCCGCCGCACGGTTTCGCGCACAGAGCGCAGTTGCTGAAAATTCATGGATAAAAGCCGGTCTCACAATGTCGATGTGACTGCCACCGCGCGGGGACCGTGTTGGCGACGGCCCCATGCGTTCCGTAGCCAGACAGCCCGTAGCGCAGGGGCCTATAAATACTATGTTTTTGATAGCATCAAGCGCATATTCCACTAGCGCATCATTCACTTTTCTTTGGTTTTTGCCCGTGCGGGCCTTACATGCCCCGCTGGGACAGGCCGGGCACATAGCGGTCGGCCTGGATGTCGGGCGACAGCCCGTGGGTGATGACCTCGTCGGTGATGGGCAGGAACTGCGCATTCCACTGCTCCCACGCCGTGCGCAGGCGTTCAAACACTTCGGGGTGCTTGTGGCGCAGGTTGGCGCGCTCCAGCGTGTCGTCTTCCACGTCGAACAAAAACTCGTTGTCGTTGATGCGCAGGTACTTGAAGCGGCCCTCGCGCACGGCGCGCTGGCGCTGCGACTTGTAACGCCAGAACAGCGTGCGCGGGTGTGCGGGCGCATCGCCCAGCAGCACTGGCAGGATGTCCTCGCCGTCGGGCGGGTAGTCGGCATGGGGCGCCACGCCCGCAGCGGCCAGCAGCGTGGGCAGCCAGTCCATGGTGGCGGTGACCTGGTCGCTCACCTGCGGTGCAATGCGCGCAGGCCAGCGCAGCAGCGTGGGCACGCGGATGCCGCCTTCGAGCAGCTCGGTCTTCTGGCCGGTGAAGGGCCAGGTCTTGGAAAAGCGCTCGCCGCCGTTGTCGCTGGTGAAGACGACGATGGTGTTGTCGGCCAGGCCTTGTGCCTTGAGGGCATCCAGCACCTGGCCCACTGCCTTGTCGAGCGAGCGCACCATGCGCGCATAGGTGGCCAGGTTGCCGCCGTCGTAGTGGAAGAGGTCCTTCAGGCCCAGCGAGATCTCTTCGTCCTCCGGACCCACCCAGGGCCAGTGGGGTGCGGTGAAGTGCAGCGACAGAAAGAACGGCTTGGCCGCGCTGCGCTCGCCGATCCAGCGCGTGGCCTCATCGGCCAGCAGCTGGGTGTAGTAGCCCACGCGCTCCACCGGCACCTCGCCTTCGTACAAATCGCGCGCCACGGCATCGCCCACGCCGGGCTTGTGCGTGAAGTAGTCGATGGCACCGCCATAGTTGCCAAAGAAGCGGTCGTAGCCACTCTTGAGCGGGCCGAAGGTGGGCAGGCTGCCCAGGTGCCACTTGCCAATCAGCGCCGTGTCATAGCCCGCATCGCGCAGCAACGATGGCAGCGTGGGGTGCTCGGGCGGCAGGCCGTGCACATGGGCCTTGCGCACCAAGGGTTCCTCCAGCCCGCCGCGCAGCCGGTACTGGTTGCGCCCGGTGATGAGCGCAAACCGCGTGGCCGAGCACACAGCCGAGTTGGCATAGGCCTGGGTAAAGCGCACGCCCTCGCCCGCCAGCGTATCCAGGTGCGGCGTGGTGAAGTCGGCCTGGCCGTACACGCTCAGGTCGGCCCAGCCCAGGTCGTCGGCCAGGATAAAGACGATGTTGGGCGCTTGGGTGGATGCGGAGGCGGCCACATTGGTGGTGATGCTCATGCAGCCCCCTTAGCCTTGCCGGCGGCATCGGTCTCGCGCCACTGCTTGTCGAGCTTGAGGTCCTTGAGGGCCTGCTGCACGAAGGCGGGCTGGAACCAGGCCTTCACGTCAAACGTCTGGCGGATCAGCCCCAGCTTGACGCCGTCATCCAGCACGCCCTGATAACCGGCGATGAAGCCCTCGTCGAGCAGCGGCGAATATCGGGCGTTCAGGTTGTCGCCCGCCAGTTCTTCGCGGAACGAAAGCTCGGGGTTGCCGCTGTTGTCGGCGTACAGCTTGATGAGCGCCTCGCGGTTGCCCTCTTGCGAAGACCAGTGGGCGGCGCGCACCAGCTGGGTCACCAGGCGCTGGGTGAGCTGCGGGTTCTGTGCAACGAAATCTTCGGTGGCCAGGATGCCGGAGTTGATGGTGTAGTCCGGTCCACGGCCCTTGGTGCTCAGCGCAATCTGCACTCCCTGCGGTTTGAGCAGAAACAGGTCCGAGCCCCCGAACGTGGCGTCGATCTGCCCGGCCACCACGGCGGCCTTGGAGGTGGGCCAGTCCATGTTGATGAGCTTCACGTCCTTTTCGGTCAGGCCCGCCGTGGCCAGCAGGTTGTCGAAGGTGCGCTGGTAGGCGGTGCCCTTGAGCACCGTGACCTTCTTGCCCTTGAGATCGGCCACGGTCTTGATGCTCACGCCCGGCGCCGTGGCCAGATAGCTGTTGCTGCCCCGGCCCGTGGCCGCAATGAAGCGGGTGGGCAGACCGCGCGCGCGGCCAATGACGGCGGCAAGGTCGCCCAGAGAGACGATGTCGAGCTGCTTGGCCGACAGCGCCTCGTGCACGGCCGGGCCTGCGCCGCGAAAGAAGTTCCACTCGATCTTGATGCCGTCCTTGGCAAATTCATCTTCCAGCCACTTGTTGGCCTGCAGCACCGCAAACACGCTGCCGCCCGGCGAGGGCTTGCCGGCCGTACCCAGGTCGGGCGAGCCGATGCGGATGACCTTGGCGGGCGACTGGGCGCGCAGCACCATGGGGGCAGCCAATGCGGCAGCGCCAGCCACCAGCAGCGAACGGCGCGTGGAAAAAGCGAGGGGGTTTTGTTGTGTCATGGGAATCTCGGGGATCGGTAAAAGGGGAACAAACAATCAAACGGCAAATTGCCACTGCGCGGCAGGCGCCAGCTGCTCGCCGCGCTTGAGCGGCGGCTCGGCCAGGTCGGCCGCCGGGTGGCCGGAGAACTCGCGCAGCACGCTGTCCTTGATGGCGGTGAACGCGTGGGAGGTGCGCTCGCGCGGATGGGGCAGCCCCACCGGCACGGTGCGGCGGATGCGGCCGGGGCGCGGCTCCATCACGACCACGCGGTCGCCCAGGTACACGGCCTCTTCCACGTCATGGGTCACCAGGATCATGGTGATGCCCTCCTGCTGCCAGATGCGGTGCAGCTCCTGCTGCAGGTGGGCACGGGTCATGGCGTCGAGTGCGCCAAAGGGTTCGTCCAGCAGCAGGATGTCGGGCCGGTTGACCAGCGCCCGCGCAATGGCCACGCGCTGCGACATGCCGCCCGAGAGCTGGTGCGGGTAGGCCGTCTCAAAACCTTGCAGGCCCACCAGCGCAATGTGCTCGCGCACGGTGGCGCGCTGCTGGCCTTCGGTCAGGCTGGAGTTGAGCAGGCCCAGCGCCACGTTCTTCTCGACCGTGAGCCAGGGGAACAAGCGGTGCTCCTGGAACACGATCCCCCGGTTGAGGCTGGTGCCCACAATGCGCTGGCCGTTGAGCAGGATCTCGCCCTGGTAATCGCCCTCCAGGCCAATCACCAGCCGCAGCAGCGTGGACTTGCCGCAGCCGCTCGAGCCCACGATGCTCACGAACTCGCCGGGCTCGATGGTGAGGTGGATGTCCTGCAGCACGGGCAGGGCTTCGCCCTTGACCTCGTACTGCTTGTTCAGGCCGCGAATGGCCAGGGTACCGGCGTGTGCCATGGTGTGTTCCTTTTCAAATGACGTTGTTCTCAGCAATGGCCCGCAACTGGCGCGGCCCAGGCCAGTGCCCCCGGGGAGCTGGCTTTGCCAGGCCCCTGGGGGCGTCCCCCTGAGGGGGATGGCGCGCAGCGCCTCAGGGGGCTCAATACCTTGCGATCGTGCGATCACGCCAGGCCAGCAGGCGCTTTTCCAGTGCGGCCAGCAGCGCGTTCAGTACAAAGCCCACCAGGCCCACCACCACCACGCCAAACAGCACCAGGTCCATCCAGAAATGCTCGCGCCCATCGATCAGCGTGTTGCCAATGCCCTTGCCAGAGGCCAGCAGGTATTCGGCCCCTAGCGTGGCCAGCCAGCTGTAGATGAGGGAGAGCTGGATGCCAGTAAACAGTGAGGGCGCGGCGGCTGGCGCCACCACACGGCGCAACGTTTGCCACACGCTGAACTCGTACACGCGGGCCACCTCCAGGTACTCACGCGGCACGCTGCGCAGGCCCTCCAGCGTGTTGAGCACCACCGGAAAGAACGCCGCCATGGCCACAAACGCTACCTTGGCGGTATCGCCCAGGCCAAACCACATCGACAGCATCGGAATCCACGCAAACAGCGAGATCTGCTTGAGCGTGTGGAACGTGGGCCCCACCAGCCGCTCGGCCCAGCGCGACCAGCCCAGCAGCGCACCCACCGCCAGCCCGATGCCGGAGCCAATGCCGAACCCCCAGGCCATGCGCCACAGGCTGGCCGACAAGGCCACCCACAGTTCGCCGCTGACAACCTGGCCCACACCGCGCTGCCATACGGCCAATGGCGATACCAGCAGGGGCGAATCGGACGCCCCCGAAGCCACCACCGCCCACCACACCGCCAGGATCAGCACGGGCAGCACCCAGCCCCGCAGGCGTGCGGGCACTTTTTGGAACACGTTGCGTTGCACGTTCACAGAAGACATTGGCACACCCCGTTCACAAACCCGGCTTGCGCCAGCGCAGCAGCCAGGCCTCGGACACGGCGAGCAGCTTGTCGATCACAAACCCCACGATGCCCACGGCCAGCACGGCGGCCAGCACCACGTCCAGCTGAAAGAGCTGGCGGCCATAGACGATGAGGAACCCAATGCCCTCCGATGACGCCAGCAGCTCCACCACCACCAGCGCCAGCCAGGCATGCGTGAGGCCATAGCGCACGCCGTTCCAGATGGGTGCCGTAGCCGCCGGAAACACCACCCTGCGCAGCATCTGCCAGCGGGTGAAGCCATACACACGCGCCACCTCCACCAGCCGGTTTGGCACGTTCTGAATGCCCTGGCAGGTGTTGATGGCCACCGGCACCAGGGCCGCCTTGGCGATCAGCAGAAACTTGAGCCCCTCGTCAATGCCCACCACCAGGATCAGCAGCGGCAGCCAGCCGATCACCGGCACCTGGCTGAAGGCCTTGAACAATGGGAAGAAGTAGTCACGGAATGTCGGCGACAGGCCCATGGCACCACCCAGCACCAGGCCCAGCGACAGGCCGATGCCAAAGCCCGCAAACACACGGACCATGCTGATGCGCAGGTGGTCCCACAACTCTCCGCTGGCCAGCAGCTCGCCAAACACCTTGAACACGGCGGCGGGCGGGGGCAGCACCTGCTCGGGCACCCAGCCCCACAGGGCGGAGAGCTGCCACAGCGCCAGCACGGCCAGCGGAAAGGGCCAGGCCCAGAGCGAACGCCTCGCCCAAGTCCAGGCAGCGTTTTGCCTTGCCGCTACGGGGCGGCGCGTGGGGGCATCCGGCAGCGCGTCCAGCGGGCTCACGGGGCTGCCTGGCCCGGCCGCGTTCAGTGCGGGTATCGCCATCTTTTGCATTTCCTTTGTGGGTGGTGGAGCTGCTACCACCTGGGGTGAGCGCAGCGCCATCGATAACAACCAAAAGAAATGTAAAAGACGTTTGTTATAAAAATAAATGGTTAATACTCATATGCAATGACAAAGATGTTTGCGGCATGAGCAGCGACGCCTGCGTTATGAGGTTGCCTCGGCGCAGGCACAAAAAACCCGCCGCGCACAAGGTGCGGGCGGGTTGCAACGAGCGGTGGTGAGTGGCTTTTTCCCGGGCTTGGACACCGTGGTTCGGATTGGAGACCTGGATCAAGGGGCGGCGACCAGATCCCCGTTGGCGCCATACACGGGCCAGTAGCTCTCCAGTTTCAGTTCCTTGAGAGCAGCGTTCAGATAGCGGCGGTCAAACCAGCTATCGATCTCTGGCTTCTTGCGGATGAGTTTGAGCTTGTGGGCCTCGTCAGCCGCGTCCTTGTAGCGCGCCACCAGAAATGGGTCGAGCAGTGGCGACAGGCGCACGCGCAGCGGCTGGCCAATGAAGTCTTCGCGCCACACCTTCTCGGCGTACTCGGCCTTGCCCCACTGCGCAAACAGGTCGGCTCGGCGATTTTCGTCGGAATATTTATGGGCGTACAGCACCACCGTCTTGACCACGCGCTCCACCGCCTTGGGGTGGCGGGCGGCGAAGTCGTCGGTCACCAGCAGCGCCGTCTGGCGGGTGTACTTGTAGGAATCTTCTGCAGCCGACCACACCACCTTGGCCAGGCCCTGGTCACGCAGCTTGAAAAAACCCACATAGCCAAATGCGGCGTCGATGTCCTTGCTGACCAACGCCGCCTCAGCGCTGGGCAAATCCAGATTGAGCAGTTTCACATCGCGCTCGCTCAGACCCTTGTCGGCCAGCGCGCGCACGGCTGCCAGATGCAGGTTCGTGCCCTTGAATACGGCCACCTTGCGGCCCTTGAGGTCTTCCAGGCGGCGGATGTTGGAGTCGGGCGGCACCGCAAGGTAGAGCCCGCCGCGCACGCCACTGCCCAGAATGATCTTGGTCTTCACGTCACTGGCCCGGTGCACGATAGAGGGCAGGTCGCCCTGCCACGCAAAGTCCAGTTGCTTGTTGACCAGTGCCTCATTGACGGCCGGGCCTGCGCCCTTGAAGAAGGTCCATTGCACCTTCACGCCGTCCTTCTTGAACTCTTCTTCCAGCCCGCCATCGGTGTAGGCCAGCGCGGCCGAGGTGCCACCATGGCGCACCGGGTCGCTGCCCACACCGCCGGTGGCGATGCCGATGCGGATCACCTTCAGGGGATCTTGCGCCTGTGCGGCTGCGCTACCCGCCCACAGGCCCAGGGCCACCGCTGCGCTGGCTGTCGTGGCAGCCGCCCAGAGCGCTGTTTTCCATTGCGTTTTTTTCATCTGTTGACCCTTCGTGCCTGTTGTTTTGCCTGTTGTCGTTCCGGTGTGCGTGCGCAATGTGCTGCACACGTCGCCGATCACTCTAGGCAGGCCCTGCGCGTGGGCCAACGACCAAAAACAGATATCCAAATTTGCGGATGGCAGGCCCACGCGCGCCAGTGCAAGGCGCAGTTTTCCGACTATGCATATGCGAACTGCTTCGTTGATGCGCGTCCTTTGCGCTGTCCCAATCGTGTGGGAGTTCTCTTTCATCACCCCACCGTTTCAGAAAGCAGCGCCATGTCCAAGATCAACGATTTGCACCCCACGTTCACCCGCTTTGCGGTAGAGCCCTACACCCCCACCATCGGGGCAGTCATCCACGAGCTGGACCTGCGCCAGCCCCTGGACGCCGCCACGCAGGCCGAGCTGCGCCAGGCACTGGCCGTGCACGAGGTGCTGTTCTTCCGCGACCAGCACATCACGCCGCAGCAGCAGGTGGACTTCACCCGCAGCTTTGGCAATGTGGCCGAGGTGAAGGCGTTCTTCCCCCGGCTGGAGAGCCACCCTGAGATCGAGATCGTGGAGAGCACGGCCGAGCGCCCCAAGGCGTCCAACCAATGGCATGCGGACATCACCTGGCGCGAGCAACCGCCGCTGGGCACCAGCCTCTATGCACAGGTGATCCCGGCCAGCGGCGGCGACACGCTGTGGGCCAGCCTCACGGCCGCGTACGCCAGTCTGCCGCCCGCCTTCCAGGCTTACCTGGAAACGCTCACGGCCGTGCACACCTGGGAGATCAGTGGCTGGACGGAGTACCTGCTGCGCAAGGACGCCAGCGGCGAAGAACTGAAGGCCGCCCGCGCCAAGTACCCGCCCGTGGAGCACCCCGTGGTGCGCGTGCACCCCGTCACGGGCAAGAAGATCCTGTACGTGAACCCCACCTTCACCAGCCACATCAAGGGCCTGCACCGCACGCACAGCGATGCGCTGCTGACCCAGCTGTTTGCCCTGCCGCAGGTGGCCGAGTTCCAGGCCCGCCTGCGCTGGGCGCCTGGCACGCTGGCCGTGTGGGACAACCGCTCCACTCAGCACTACGCAGTGGGCGACTTCTTCCCGCAGCACCGCAAACTGCATCGCATCACTATTACCGAGTAGCCCCCCTGAGTCGCCTTCGGCGCCATCCCCCTTAGGGGGACCAAAGCCGGTTCCACGGGTGCACTGGCCTGGGCCGCGCCAGTGTCGAAGGCCGCGAGCCATCTCCACAAGTTTGGAATCTCACATGACCCAACCCGACACATCCAGAAAACTGCGCCTCGGCGCTTTCATCATGGCCACGGGCCACCACGTGGCCGCCTGGCGCCACCCAGGCTCGCAGGTCGATTCAGGTGTCAACATCGATCACTACATCGAGGTCGCCAAAACCGCCGAACGTGGCCTGTTTGACCAGGTGTTCGTGGCCGACAGCCCCGGCGTGTGGCACAAGGGCGACCGCGAGTCCTTCAGCCGCCAGGGACGTATCTCGCACTTCGAGCCCGTGACGCTGTGGGCAGCGCTGTCGGTCGTCACCAAGCACATCGGCTTTGTGGCCACAGCCTCCACCACCTACGAAGACCCCTACCTGCTGGCGCGCAAGTTTGCGTCGCTGGACCACATCAGCAAGGGCCGGGCCGCCTGGAACGTGGTGACCACCAGCGCCGAAAACGTGCACGGCAACTTTGGCCTGGACACGCACCCGGACCCTGCCACGCGGTACGAGCGCGCCCACGAATTTGTGGACGTGGTCAAGGGGCTGTGGGACAGCTTTGACGACGACGCCCTGGTGCGCGACCAGACAAGCGGCATCTACTTTGACCCCGACAAGCTGCACGCACTCAACCACGTGGGCAAACACCTCAAGGTGCAAGGGCCGCTCAACATCGAGCGCTCGGTGCAAGGCCACCCAGTGATTGTGCAAGCCGGCTCTTCGGAAGACGGCAAGGAACTGGCCGCCGCGACGGCCGAAGCCATCTTCACCGCCTGGACCAGCCTGGCCGAGGCCCAGGCCTTCTACAAGGATGTGAAGGGTCGCATGGCCAAGTACGGCCGCAGTCCTGAAGAACTGCTGGTGCTTCCCGGCATCTCCCCCGTGATTGGCCGCACCGAGGCAGAAGCCCAGGCCAAGTGGGCCGAGCTGCAGGCCCTGATCCACCCCAGTGTGGGCCTGGCCACTCTCACCCCCTTCTGGCCCGGAGAGGACCTGTCGAAGTGGAACCTTGACGCACCTCCGCCGTACATCCCCGAGCCACCCAAGGGCATCAACAGCCGCGCCCACGTGGTGCTGGAGCTGGCCCGGCGAGAGAAGTACACCGTGCGTCAGCTGTACGAATACCTCGCCGGTGCACGCGGCCACTGGGTGGTGATCGGTACACCCGAGACCATTGCCGACCGCATGCAGGAATGGTTTGAGAACGGGGCGGCGGACGGCTTCAACGTGATGCCGCC
>Ga0208888_100126_pt1 | contig 45469 bp, 44 predicted proteins | sample LakWasM115_HOW13_2_FD_183929 | JGI IMG/M metagenome (GOLD analysis project Ga0208888, IMG submission 183929) | Freshwater sediment methanotrophic microbial communities from Lake Washington under simulated oxygen tension - Sediment Metagenome... | ecosystem: Environmental > Aquatic > Freshwater >...
TTGCTTGCGAATTTCTTTGATGTAATTTTCCATTTTTTCGGCTGTGGCCAAATCAGGACAACGCACGGCATTGCTTTCGATTAGATTGAAATCTAAAGCCTGATAGGGTTTATCAATAAAAATATCGGCAACCGAAGACACAAATGCATTGATTTTTATTGTAGGCAAAACTTGTTTGGCAATTGCGCCAGCCACCACCCGGCAAGCGGTTTCACGTGCCGAACTTCGGCCACCACCGCGGTAATCGCGAATGCCGTATTTTTTCTCATACACATAATCGGCATGACTTGGGCGGTACGAATCTTTTATATGAGAGTAATCATCCGACTTTTGATTGGTATTCGGGATGATAAAACCTATGGGCGTTCCAGTTGTTTTCCCTTCAAAAATCCCGGAAAGGAATTGCACTTCATCTTCTTCTTTTCTTTGTGTAACAATAGAAGACTGTCCCGGTTTTCTGCGTTGCATTTCTTTTTGAATCGCTTCCATGTCGAGCGTTACTCCAACTGGGCAGCCATCAATAATTCCGCCTAGAGCATCGCCATGGGATTCGCCAAAAGTGGTCAGTCTGAAAAGTGTTCCGTAGCTATTTCCGGCCATAGTAGATTGTTTTAAACAAATATAGTTTTTTGATAGTATTTGGCGAAATTTGTTTTGAGATTATTTATTTTGGCTAAAATTGAAATTTTATAACTTTTAATAAATATTCTGTAAGAAACTATTCAGCTAATGCTATAACTTTGTCTGTATAGAATTGTTACTACAAATACAGTTTTATAGAGTAAACATTTTTAAACAAAAATTAATTCAAGAATTATGAAAAAATTATTTTTATGTGCTTTTATGCTAGTAGGATTAGCATTTAGCTCGCAGGCTCAACAGTTTTCGAAGAATGCCTTAGGACTTCGTTTAGGCGATAACGATGGTTTTGGTGGTGAAATATCCTATCAAAGAGGACTGTCTAAAAACAACCGTTTAGAATTAGACTTAGGTTGGAGAAACAGCAAACACGTGGATGCTTATAAACTAGTTGGTTTGTACCAATGGGTTTGGGATCTTGACAAAGGATTCAATTGGTATGCAGGTGTTGGTGGTGGAATTGGTAGCTGGAGCTACGATTATAATGGTGCCAACGATAACGGAACTATTATATTGGCCGCCGGAGACATTGGTATCGAATATAACTTTGCTGAAGTGCCGTTACAACTGTCTTTAGATTTTAGACCTGAATTGTATTTAAACAATAATGGTGATAATCAATTCAGAGAAAACAACTTTGGTCCAGACATCGCTTTAGGCATTCGTTACAGATTCTAATCGAATTATATAGTAAAAAAAATCCCGAGAAATTCTCGGGATTTTTTTATTTAATAACTATCGGTTTCTTCGAGTTGATTTTGAGAATCGTATAAGGAAATAACGACTCTTCATTTGACTGATCCGTAGGAATATTTTTTTGAGTGTCTTTGATATAGACTTCTATTTGTGTGGGCGTTTCTATTACTTTTTCAATCTTGATTCTGTTGTACGTTTCCTTTGTGGGTCCGGCATTCAGAATGACAAAGCTGCTATTAGTAGTATCGCTCGATTTTATTTTTTTCTTCAAAGTTTCATCACTCAACAGCATCATGATTTCTTTGGGTTCTGTCAGGATTTCGTAAAACTTAATGTTGGCGCCGCCATCATCATTAACGGTCAATACTTCATACAACGGCTTGCTCACTGCTTTTTTGGAAGAACAGGAAACTAAAAACAACACTATAACTCCGGCAATTACTTTTCTCATTTTGCTTTATTTTTTAAGGCTTTATGGTATAATTCTTCATATAACGGCAGGATATTTTTGATATCAAATTGTTTGGCTACACCTAAAGCATTAGTCTTAAATTGTGCCAAAGTAGCTTCATCAGATAATATTTTCAAAGCGTTTTCAGCCATACTATCTACATCACCCACATTGCTTAAATAACCGGAAATACCATCAAAGTTTACCTCTGGCAAACCACCTGAATTGCTGGATATGACAGGAACACTCCAAGCCATGGCTTCCAATGCGGCTAAACCAAAACTTTCCGTTTCTGACGGCAATAAAAACAAATCGGAATACGATAATATCTGGTCAATTTCATTACTGTTGCCAAAGAAAATAACCTTGTCCTCAATGCCCAATTCTCTGCACAACTGCTCCGCTCTGGCTTTTTCCGGGCCATCGCCTACCATCATCAACTTGGCCGGCATCTTTTCCTGAATTTTATAGAAGATCTTGATAATATCCGGAATGCGTTTTACTTTTCGGAAGTTGCTGATATGCGTAACAATGCGTTCCTCCTTTTTGGCCATAACCGAACGATGGCAGGAAATCAGACTTTCATTTCTATTTTTGTCCAATTCAATAAAATTGGGAATAACATGAATGTCTTTTTTGATATTGAAATGATTGTAAGTGTCGTCTTTTAAACTTTGGGAAACCGAAGTCACTATATCCGATTTGTTGATGCTGAAAGTTACCGCCGTCTTATAAACCGGATGGTTCCCCACCAAAGTAATATCGGTTCCGTGGAGCGTTGTCACCATCGGAATGTTAATCCCTTCACTTTTCAACATTTGCTTGGCCATGTAACCGGCATACGCATGCGGAATGGCATAATGCACATGCAACAATTCTATTTTATACAGTTTCACCATATCCACCAGTTTGCTCGAAAGTGCCAACTCATAAGGCTGATAATGAAACAAAGGATATTCAGGAACATTTACTTCGTGGTAATGTACATTCGGATTCAGCAATGCTAAACGCACCGGCTGACGATACGTAATAAAATGGATTTCATGCCCGCGATGTGCTAATTCGAGACCCAACTCTGTGGCTACTACACCACTTCCTCCAAAGGTAGGATAGCAAACAATGGCTATTTTCATAGTACTTTTTTAGTGCTACGAATTTAAGAAAAATATAGGTTGGTAGCGTGTTAATAAACTTTAAAAGTAAAATTGTATTTTAGCAAGACTAATGCACAAAGCCCAATCAAAATGAAAAGTACCGTTGGATTCTTTTTACTCTTTTTACAAGTAACTGTTTATAGCCAAAATGAAACAACCTTGATGGATTTTCCCAACTTAAAAAAATACGCCGAAGCCAATAAAACACTTCCGGCAAAACAGTCCAATGCCAAACGAATCGTTTTGATGGGAGACTCCATCACCGAATTCTGGAAAACAACTGATCCGGATTTTTTTACCAAAACCGGTTACATAGACCGTGGCATCAGCGGACAAACCTCACCACAAATGCTGCTGCGGTTTCGGCAAGACGTGATTAATCTGAAGCCAACCGTTGTGGTCATTCTGGCCGGAGTTAATGATATTGCCGAAAACACCGGCCCTATTTCTTTGGAAGCTATCTTAGATAATATCATTTCAATGGCTGAGCTGGCAAAGGCTAACAAAATCAAAGTGGTTCTTTCTTCCGTGCTTCCGGCAAATGCTTTTTGGTGGCGCACCGAGTTAAAACCTGCCGATAAAATCATCGCCTTAAATGCCCTGATAAAAGCCTATGCCGACAAGCACAACCTTACTTATATAAATTACTATGCAACTATGGTAAATGACGAAAAAGGACTTGATAAAAAGTTCTCTGATGATGGGGTTCATCCAATGCTCTCTGGCTATAAAGTGATGGAACCTTTGCTAGAAAAAGCTATTGCTGAAGTTTTAAGCAGAAAGTAAACTACTTCACCATAATCGCTTCCTGAATCACTTTTTGAATGTCTTCGCGAATGTTTTCTTTGGAAAGTGTATTTGGCAAATTAGAATCCGGGTAAGTTCGGTTAGAAAGAAAAACGTAAACAATATCGGTTTCCGGATCAGCCCAAGCCATCGTTCCTGTAAAACCGGTATGTCCAAAACTCGCCATCGAAACGCAACCACAAGTAGGGCCGCCGCCACTAATTTGAGGTTTGTCAAATCCTAAGCCACGACGGTTGCCTTCAGCACAAAACCAGCAGGTGTTGAAATCGGTAAACGTAGCTTCTGAGAAATATTGCTGCCCGCCGTAATTGCCTTTTTGGAGATACATCTGCATCATTTTAGCCACATCCATAGCATTCGAAAAAATACCGGCGTGACCGCCTACTCCATCTTCCATCGCCGCTTCCATATCGTGAACATACCCTTGCACCGTGGTGTGGCGGAAATAGGTATCGATTTCTGTTGGTGCAATAACGCTTTTATCAAATTTCTTCAAAGGATTATACAACGTATTGTTCATTCCTAATGCTTTATAGAAATTATCAGCCGCCAAATCATCTAACTTTTTCCCCGTGATTTTTTCCAAATATTGTTTCAGAATGATAAAGGTGAAATCGCTGTAACGGTATTCTTTTTTCTCAATCAGCGGACTGTTGATAATCTTCTTCATGATAGTATCATGGTAATCATCGCGCAGGAACAAACTGTCGGAAACTCTTTTGGTAAAGCCTTCCGTATAAACTTTGCGATAGTATTTCTCCATTGGCATTTTAGCCGAATCCAATGTGGCTTTGTAAAACGGAATCCAAGCCTGCATTCTGCCATAATGCGACAGTAATTCTTTAAATGTAATTTGCTGCTTATTGGACCCTTTGAACATTGGTAACATTTGTCCCAAAGTGGTTTCCAGAGTCACTTTCTTTTGGTCATACACCTGCATGACATTTGGCAATGTGGCTACCATTTTGGTCAAGGAAGCTACATCGTATAAATCCGTGTTTTTTACTTTGACCGTACCGTCATAGGTTTGTGTACCAAAGGATTTTTGGTAAATGACTTTGCCTTTTCTCGCAACTAGAATTTGCATACCGGGCGCCATTTTACCGTCAATGGCTTTTTGGGCTAAAGTTTCAATTTGCTTCAGTTTTTCGGAACTCATGCCAACATTTTCGGGCGATGTGAATCCTAAGCGGTTGAGCTTTTCGGTTTCTAAACCATCTCCCACTTTGAACGAACCATTAATAGAAACCGGTAGTTTTCCTTTGGATGCAATTGCGCCAAAAAGCAATTCAGCCGAAACTTCCTGAGCAATATCGCCATTTTGATAAGAAACAACCAACCCTTTGATGGCATCAAAATTTTGAATTTTAGAAAGCACATACGGTTTGGCAAAACAGTCTAAAATTACTTTCTTTTGGGAAGCAATTCTATCAATCATTTGCAATTCTGCATCCGAGAGTTCGGGTGCTTTCCACCAGGTTTTATCCGATTTATGATAGCCGATGATTACGGTTTGATAATCCGTCAATTTGGTCATCAACGTATCAATATTAGTCTCCGAAACTTCGGTGACTTCAGTATATTTTTTTAAAGTAGTTACAAAAGTTGTATTGGTATCATCGCCCATTTTGACATAAGCAATTTTTTGATTCAGGTTTTTAATTGGTAAAACCGCTTCGTCATTTTTGACCACCGTAACCGCATTTTCATACAACTCATATTGCAAGCCATCATTACTGATTGGATTCAGATCGTTATATAGATTGATTCCTTCAATAGGTTTGTATTTGTTGAGTCCGGCTTTGAATTTGTAATGCAAAATCTTCTTCACTGACTCCGCTAATCTGGCGTCCGAAATCAAACTGTCCTGATAAGCAATACAGATTTTTTCGGCGGCTAACGGGACATTTTCGGCAAAAAGCAAAATATCATTTCCAGCCAAAAAGGCTTCTAAATCAATATCGCCGGGCTTTTTGAAATTGCTGGCGCCTTTCATATTCAGGGCATCAGTAAAAATCAAACCGTCAAAACCCAATTCGTTTTTAAGCAAATCAGTTACCACATGATGCGAAATGGAAGTCGGATAGCCTTCTCTTGGCTCCAAACTCGGCACATTCAAATGCGCTACCATTACAGAAACCAAACCTTCATCAAACATGCGTTTATAAGGATACAACTCTACTTTCTCAATATGATCTAACGAAGCCGTGACCAAAGGCAAAGTGCTGTGCGAATCTGCAGAAGTGTCACCATGTCCGGGGAAATGTTTTCCGGTGGCAAAAATGCCCTGGCTTTGCGTTCCTTTCATTAGCGCAATGGCGTGTTCAGTTACATTGACTTTATTTTCGCCAAAAGAACGGTAACCAATAATGGGGTTTTTCGGATTGGTATTGATATCTAAAACAGGCGCAAAATTGAATTGCACTCCCATTCGTTTGCTTTCTTTCGCCAAACTGACCCCAACCTTTTCTATCAATTTCAAATCTTTGATAGCGCCCAATGTCATATTGAAAGGATAACGGAAAGTAGAATCTAAACGCATGCTCAGACCCCATTCGGCATCAATACCAATAAACAAAGGCACTTTGGCTTTCGATTGGTACAAATTGGTCAAACGAGCCTGACGCATCGGGCCACCCTGAAAGAAAATTAAGCCGCCTATTTTGTAAACGCGAACCAGTTTTTCAACCGCATTGGTGTGAATGGTATCTTTATTGGAATAAGCGGCCACCATGAACAATTGGCCTACTTTTTCATCAAAAGTCATTTGGTTGTAAATGCTGTCTACCCAATGGGTTTCGGCATCGGTTTCGGGAAAAAAGTTTTTCCGGTCGGATTTGATGTGAGGAATGTAGATTTCTTCATCTGCTGCTATTTCAGCTTTGGGCAAAACTATAGCGGTACTCTTATTCTTGGTGGACGAACAATTCGTAACCAAAAATAACAATGCCGTGAATAGTCCTATTCTGAATAACAAACTTTTCATGAACTGTGGATTAAAAGAATCGACTATGCCAGCTTTCTCCCGCGGGAACTTCCCAGTTTTCGTTGAATTCTTCGATGGTATTAACCAAATTATTGAAGACAATGGTATTAGCCGTAACCGCTTTCTCTTTGGCCATTCGCTTGAAATCAATCAATGATTTATGGGCAATGTGTTCCCCGTTTTTGAACGTCACGTTCATTTTATCCAGCAAATCAACTTGGTATTTTTGTTCCAAACTTTGAATAAAAGCTACCGAAGAATCGATAGAACAACCCGTTGCCTGTTGCACTTCCTGATTGACGGCGAGAATAATAAAACGACTGTATTTCAGCAGATAAGAAGCTTCTAATCCGGTGCCGTGTGCTGACCAGTTATCTAAGAATGTCTTTAACTCATTCTCGATTTCAGCCATCTCCTCATCTGAAAATTTGCGATTGGATTGGTAAATCCAAATTTTGGAATCTTCGGGTAAATTTTCAAAAGGAACGTACATTTGGTATAAGATTTAGGTATTGGGAATTAAGATTTACAATTATAAATCCTGTGCATTAGCTATTAATTCGGCTATGTCCATTACTTTGACATTGGCTTCTTGTTCTTTGGCTTTTACGCCGTCGGTCATCATGGTATTGCAAAACGGACAACCGGCTGCAATGATTTCGGGTTGGGTGGCCAAAGCATCTTCGGTTCTTTCTACGTTGATGTCTTTGTTGCCCGGTTCCGGTTCTTTAAACATTTGCGCGCCTCCGGCACCACAGCATAAACCGTTAGCTCGGGAACGTTTCATTTCGACTAGTTCAGCATCCAGTTTTTGAATCAAATCCCTTGGTGCTTCATAGACATTGTTGGCACGACCTAAATAACAAGGGTCGTGAAACGTGATTCTTTTTCCTTTGAATTGCCCACCTTCAATGGTTAATCGTCCAGCATCTAAAAGTGATTTTAGAAATTCCGTATGATGTACTACTTCGTAGGTTCCGCCTAATTCGGGATATTCGTTTTTCAGAGTATTAAAACAATGAGGACAAGCCGTTACGATTTTTTTAGCTTCATAAGCATTCAAAACCTCTATGTTCATCATGGCCTGCATTTGGAACAAAAACTCATTTCCGGCACGTTTGGCGGGATCTCCCGTACAGCTTTCTTCTGTTCCCAATACGGCAAACTCCACATTGGCACGATTTAAAATACGCACAAACGCTTTGGTGATTTTTTTTGCTCTGTCATCAAAACTGCCGGCACAGCCCACCCAAAACAATACTTCGGGTTGCTTGCCTTGAGCCATCATTTCTGCCATGGTCGGCACATTTAATACTTCTGACATTCTGTTTATATTTTTAGATTGTTAGATTTTTGGACTATTTAGATTTAATTTTAATCTAATAATCGAAACATCCAATAATCGATTTTTACTCGTGGTGTTCGTCGTCGAATACCTGAATGGTTACTTCTTTTTCTACTAAATCGGTGAACTTTCCTCTGTAACGGGTAGCTTTCACCAAGTGATTGTCAATCCAGTGGTAGTTTCCGCCACGTGGTTTTCCGAATAGGATTCCGTGGTATTTGAAACCGTGTTTTTTCAGCCAAATTTCGGTATATTCTCGGTGTGCTTCTGTTCTGGAGGTGAAGAAAAATATAATATGCCCTTCATCATACCATTTGTTCAATGTTACCAACGCATCCGGATAAACTTCAGCGGTTAGCATTCTTTCCGGTTCTTCGTTTGGGATATCGTCACAAACCGTTCCGTCAATATCGATTAGGTAATTCTTTACTCCTTCCGGTAAAATCGGACTTAAATGTTGTCCGTTTTGCGTGATGCTTTGCAGTTTTTTTTCAATGTCTTCCGCTTTCATTTTTTTACTTTTTATAGTTTATCCAATTCATTCGACAAATCCTCAAGCCTCACAATTATGAGAATTCATCTGTTTTATATTAATTTTCGTTTTTCCAGTTTAGTCGGTCTTGTTGGTTGTATTGCCAAGGCGCTCCATTGTTTTCAATATTGGTCATCATTGCGTTCAATGACTGTGGCGCCGCACTTTGTTCCATTACTAAATACCTTCTCATATCCATGATGATAGATAACGGACTGATATTTACCGGACACTCTTCCACGCAAGCGTTGCAAGACGTACAAGCCCAAAGCTCTTCTGCCGTGATATAATCATTCAACAGCGATTTATTATCCGGTACAAAAACACCTTTGTTGGCATCTATATTTCGTCCCACTTCTTCCATTCGATCACGCGTGTCCATCATGATTTTACGCGGGGATAATTTCTTTCCGGTTTGATTCGCCGGGCAGGATGACGTACAACGACCACATTCAGTACAAGTGTAAGCGTTCAATAATTGCACCCAATTCAAGTCCTGCACATCGCTGGCACCAAACTTTGCCGGAGGGGCATCAGCATCAGCCGGCGGTGCTGCAAACGGATCGACATTGGGATCCATCATTAGCTTAACTTCTTTGGTTACACTTTCTAAATTGTCGAATTTCCCTTTGGCATTCAAATCGGCGAAATACGTATTGGGGAAAGCCAAAAGAATATGCAAATGTTTAGAATAATACAGATAGTTTAAGAACGTTAAAATTCCGATGATATGGAACCACCACGCGGTTCTTTCAATGATTTCAACAGTTGTAATATCAAAAGAAGTAAACAGTGGCGTGATGTATTGCGAAATCACATTTCCGGAATTCATCATTTGAAAATGCAAATCGGTAGCATTCATCACTAAGAATAACGTCATCAACACCATTTCGAAATACAAAATCGTATCGGCATCTTTCTTTGGTGCTCCTTTTAAATCTGAACTGGCAAATCGTTTTAAACGGATAACATTTCGTCGAATCCAAAATACGATAACCGCTACCAAAACAAGCAGCGCTAATACTTCGAACGAGCCAATTAGGAAACTGTAAAATCCGCCTAAAAAAGAAAAGATTCTGTGCGTTCCGAAAAGTCCATCAATGATGATTTCTAAAACTTCAAGATTTATTATGATAAAACCGGCGTACACGATGATGTGCAAAAATCCGGCCACCGGGCGCTTTACCATTTTGGATTGACCCAAAGCAATCATCGCCATATTTTTCCATCGCGCCGATGGGTTGTCAGAACGATTAACGTCGTGTCCCAATTTGATATTGCGCGACAGCTTTTTTACATTTTTGGCAAAAAAACCAATTCCCGCAACAAGAAGGATAGCAAATAGTATGTTGTCGATATACATCATGGCTAAAAGTTTACTTTTTAATAGTATCGTTTACGGGTGCTTTATACGGTTTGTTTTTCTTTCCGAAGAGAGACACATTCACATAACGGGTTGGATTCAAACGCAAATCCTGCAATAGCAATTCCAACTCTTTTGAGGTTTTGGTAAAATTGGTATACAGTGCATCGTCTTTGGCTAGTTTGCCCAGAGTTCCTTTTCCTGCTTGTACATCGGCCATGATTTTGTCGACACTGGCTAATGTTTTTTCCAGTTTTTTAACGGTAGCTCCAATGTTTATTTTAGCAATTGAATCGGATATTTTAGCAAAATTGCCCGAAGCTTTGTCAAAGTTGGTCATCGTGTTATTGATTTTCCCTTTGTTTTCGGCCAACATTTCGTTTACATTATGAGAAGCTACTTTGAATTCGGCTAAAGTCGAATCTAAATTGGTAATGCTACTTTTTAAATGTTCTTTGGTTTTGGCATCCAAAACAGAGTTGACATTTTTGAGTAAGGCATCAGCCGAAACTACCATTTTTTCCACCTTTTCCTGTAAAGGAGTTAATCGTTCCGCCACTAAAGAAGTCAATCCGGGTTTAACATTACCTTTCAAGACCGTTCCGGATTCGGCCACAGATTTGTCTTCGAAATTCGGCATAATCATGATTTGCTTCCCGCCTATAAGTCCCGGTTCGTATATCGAAGCGACGCTTGATTTTGAAAAGGGAAAATCCGATTTGATTTGCAGTTCTACTTGTATTTTTCCCGAAGTATCCAGGAAACTAATTTTACTAACCTTCCCAACGGTAAGCCCGTTGATGGTTACCGGTGCCGAATTCACCAAGCCTTCTACATTATCATATTCTACATAGAACGTTTTATAATTGGACAGCAAATCGCGTCCTTTTAAAAAGCTGTAACCCCAAATAAATAATAATATCGAAGCAATAACCAGTATCGCTGTCTTAATTTCTCTAGTGATTTTCAATGGTAAATCGTTTTTTTGGCAAAGTTAAAATAAAATCCTATAACTCCTTGTTATTATTGTTTTAATGCTTCCTGAACGGAAACTTTTTTGCCGTTTTTGAAGGCAATTAAAAAGGCCTGCGCATATCCTTTAGCCTTGGCCTCTGCCAATAATCGCTTTGCTTCTTCATAATTGGAAGTGTCGCCATACATGTATTTGTACAAACTGCCTTCCGAAGCAATGGATATATTGCTTAATCCTTTGAAATTACTCGGAACCAATTCCAATTTTTTGCCACTGGCCGAAAGCTGTACTTTGAAACTGGCGGCAGTGGTAGTTGCTACTTCTGTTTTGATTTCTTCTTTAGGCCCCGGTTTTTTGATTTCCGGTTTTTTAACTTCCGGAACTTTGTTCGTTACTTTTGGGGTTGAAGGCGTATCAATAGGTTTGGTGCTTTCATCCTGCTCCATTTTTTTGGATGGCTTTTCCATCTCATCGCCGGCTCCGGTACCAAAATATTCTTTTTTATAACTCACAATCGCATCGGCTATCGCTTGGGCAATTTCATTCTGACCGTCTTCTGAATCTAATTTCGCCCCTTCCACTTGATTGGAAATGAAACCCATTTCTATCAAAACCCTTGGCATATACGCTTTGTGCAACACCATATAAGGTGCTTGTTTCACTCCTCTACTCTTTTTGCCCAAATCATCAATAAAATGATTTTGAACTTTTCCGGCTAAGGCAATGCTTTGGTCAAGGTATAATTCCTGAGCCATAATCATTCCGGCATAAGACTCCGGCGATTTTGGATCAAATCCTTCGTATTTTTGCTTGTAATCTTTCTCTAATGTCACCACCGAGTTTTCTCGTTTCGCAGCCTCTAAATTGGAAGCGTTTTTCGACATACCCATTACATACGTTTCACAACCATCAGCGGCATTGTTCGGATTGGCATTACAGTGAATCGAAACAAAAATATCGGCATCAGCTCTGTTGGCAATGTTAGCACGCTCAATCAAATCAATAAACTGATCTGTTTTTCGGGTGTAAATCACATTAATATTAGGGTTTTTTTCCAAAAGCTTTCCCACTTTCAAAACAACAGCTAAGGCAATATTTTTTTCAATGTGTCCGTGATATACGGCACCAAAATCGTGATCGCCATGGCCGGCATCGAGCGCAACTTTAAATTTTGCCTGACTGAAAATAGCATTCGACACTAAAAATAGCGCTACTATACAGAAAACATTGTGGTATCTATTGTAATTCATAAGAATGTAAAAGTTAATTTTAATTAAAACCCGGCGGGCATAAAACTAATATTTCGTTATTTTTGACCGAAAATATTGTTTAAGTTTGCCACGTCAAAAACCAAGCCATATTTCTACAAAAATAGTATTAAACCTTTGCAAAGAAACTTAATTAATATCGTTTTTTTAACAATTTTCCTAACATTAGGAACCGTAAAAACATATTCACAAGACTTGCCCAAAGAAAAAAAACCTTTCCCTGCTAAAAATCAAACAGATACAAAAAAAACAGAGAAAGAAGTGGCTGTAAAAGAGCTCGATACTATCAAAATTGACAGCACCAAAAAGAAGAAACCCCTACTCGACGGTAAGGTAAAATACAAAGCCGAAAAATACGCCAAGATCGACCAGAAGAAAAAGCTGGTTACCTTATACGACAAAGCCGAATTATACTATCAGGACATCGAACTGAAATCGGGGATTATTATTTTTGATTACCAAAAAAATGAAGTGTATGCCGGAAGAATCAAAGATTCTACGGGAGCTTATACCCAATCGCCCTCTTTTAAGCAAGGCAGTCAGGTGGTAGAACCTGATTCGATTCGCTTTAATTACAAGACCAAGAAAGCGTTGGTGTGGAACTCTAGAACCAAGCAAGGGGAAATGAATGTGAAAGCCGAAATTTCCAAAAAAGAAAACGACTCGGTTTACTTTCTGAAAAAAGCCCGATTCACCACCGCCAAAGACATTGACAATCCCGAATATTATTTCCAGGCCAGCCGCGTAAAACTGGTGCCCGGCAAAAAGGTAGTCGTTGGGTTTACCAATATGGTCATAGCCGATGTACCAACGCCTTTAGCCTTGCCGTTTGCCTTTTTTCCGATGACCGAGAAGAGTCGTTCCGGACTGATTATTCCGAGTTATAACGACAGTAATACCCGAGGTTTTTCGTTGCAGAATGGGGGTTATTATTTTGCCTTGAGCGATAATTATGATTTGGCCGTTTTGGGCGATTACTATACCAACGGAAGTTATGCCATGCGCTTTGAATCGTCGTATGCCAAGCGCTATAAGTTTTTGGGGAATGTCAACATCCGATTTGAAAACCTGATTACCAGCGAAAGAGGCTATCCTGACTATCTCCGAAGCAATATTTACAACATTCAGTGGACGCATACCAAAGACGGAAAATCAAATCCGAATTCCCGTTTCTCGGCTTCGGTGAATCTTGGAAGTACTAAATACTATGCCACTTCTATCAATCAATCCAATGTGGGTGCCCGATTGAATAATTCGTTGAGTTCGTCTATATCGTATTCCAAAACCTTTAATTCTGTTCCGCAAGTGAATATGTCGTTATCGGCAACCCATTCGCAAAATACCAATACCGGGGAAATCAACATGACGCTGCCCTCCCTGCAAGTGAGCGTGGACCGTATGTATCCTTTTGCTCCCAAAGACGGTGTGAAAAAAGGAATCCTGAAAAACATCAACCTGCAATACAACCTTAAAGGCGAAAACCGCATTAAAACTACCGATGCCGATTTCTTCAAGCCACAAATGTTTCGCGATGCCAAAGCTGGTTTCCAGCATAGCATTCCGTTGAGTACCAATTTCAAGGTTTTCAAATACTTCAGTGCTACCACTGCCATCAATTATAATGAAGTATGGTATATGAAAACCATCAAAAAACAATATGATGCCGCCCAAAACAAAGTAGTAGATGTAGAGGTGAACGGCTTTGATGCCTTCAGGACCTATTCGTTCACGGCCGGTTTGGGAACCACGGTTTACGGAACGTTTAATTTTGGTGAAAACAAAAAAATTCAAGCCATCCGCCATGTGATGCGCCCTAATATTTCCTATAGTTATACCCCTAGCTTTTCGCAGTATTATGATACTTATGATTCTGACGGAAGCGGCACCATGCTAAAAGAATACACCCGATTTGACGGCGGTATCTTTGGTGCACCGGGCAAAAACATGTCTAACAATGTGGGATTCAGTTTGAGCAATACCTTCGAGGCCAAAGTAACCGATAAGGATTCGACCAAAACGGAGCCTAAGAAAGTCATGTTGCTAAACAACCTGAACTTCTCTACCAGCTACGATATTACGGCCGATTCCCTACGTTGGTCTCCTATGCGTGTTAGTGGTGGAACACAGATTTTGAACCAAAAAATGAACATCAATTTTGCGGCAACCCTCGATCCTTACGCCATCAATAGCGCCGGAAAAAGAATAGATACCTGGAATATTGACAATGGCGGAAGTCTGTTCCGTATGACCAGTGCCAATATGACGCTGAACTATGCCTTTGCCAGTAAATCGGGCGATGACAAAGAAAAAGTAAACACCCAAAGCAAAAGAAACGGAGGTCGTGAAGACGATTTATTTGGTACCAATGCCGATTTAAATGACAGCCGACAGAGCCAGTTTAAAGACGATGATAAAGAAGATAAAAGCGGCATAACCGATTTCTTTAAATACAAACTCCCCTTTGATGTGAATCTGGCGTATTCGTTGACCTACTCCGACATTAATCGGGAAAAGAAAATCACCGGCAACTCGCTGATGGTTTCGCTCAATACCGACTTAACGCCCCGATGGAAAGTGGGTGTCTCTACCGGTTATGACATGGTTCAGAATGGGGTTACCTTTACGCAACTCCGCTTTGAACGCGACTTAGAGAGCTGGCGCATGAGTTTTAGTTGGGTTCCTTTTGGCGACAATCCGTATTGGAGTTTCTTTATCGGAATCAAATCGGGTGTGTTGAGCGATATCAAATGGGATAAACGAAACCAGGCCGACAGAACCTTACGATAGTTTTAAATAGAACCTTATGAAAAAAATAATCTTTACCGATAAAGCTCCGGCACCGATTGGCCCTTATAACCAGGCGGTTTTAGTGGGAAACACCCTTTATACCTCCGGGCAAATTGCTTTGAACCCGGCCACTATGGAATTGGTTTTAAACGATATTGAAACCGAAACTAAACAAGTGATGGAAAACATGAAAGCCGTTTTACAGGCTGCAGGCATGACTTTTGACAACGTAGTGAAAACCACCATTTTTATCATGAACATGGGCGACTTTGCCCGAATCAATACCGTTTATGGCAGTTACTTTGACGAAAAAACAGCTCCCGCCCGCGAAACGGTGCAAGTAGCCGGTTTGCCCAAAGGCGTAAACGTCGAGATTTCGATGATAGCCGTGCAATAGACAGCAACAAATCGGCTGTAAAATAGCAAGTCCCTACTGGTTACATCCGTTAGGGATTTTTTTTATGGTGTTCCGCCACCTTCTTAGTGTCTTCCGCCACATTCTTAATGTCTTCCGCCACCTTCTTGATGTCTTCCGCCACCTTCTTGATGTCTTCCGCCACCTTCTTAGTGCGTTCCGCTGCCTTCTTGATGTCTTCCGCGACCTTCTTAGTGTGTTCCGCCACCTTCTTAATGCGTTCCGCCACCTTCTTAATGCGTTCCGCCACCTTCTTAGTGTGTTCCGTCATCTTCTTGGTGTCTTCCGCCATCTTCTTGGTGTCTTCCGCCGGCGGAAAGGAGTAATAAGGTGGCGGAAAGGGGCAAGAAGGTGGCGGAAAGCCTCGTAGATACAGCGGAATGGAATAAATGTGAGAAAATAGGTTGTAATTGTTTATATTTGAAATAACGAAACGCTGCTTTACTGTTTAGATGGTGAGTTAGCAACAATACTTTCCCAATAAGAATATTTGAATTAATTTTTGCAAAATGATTATAACCGAATTATTAGACATTATAAAAATTAACGACGATGGTACGCTTTTAAATAATCTTTATGATGAATTTAGAGATGGCAGAAATCCTAATGACATTTTGATTCTACTGAATTCAGATGACGGCATGATTGGTTTTGGGTGCGATATATCATGTGAAATCAAAATTAAGGACGCAGGAGTTCAGAGAACGATAATGGATAGATTAGAAGAGATCTTAGCACATAACAAAGATTCATACAATAGACAAAGAGCATTTGACGCATTATATGGATTTTACATGGATAATGATGATACGAAAGGACTGCTTTTGCTTTGTGAGAAATTAATTAATGATGATATTGACGAAATCAAAAGTTTTGCTTTAGAATTTATAGATAAAAACAAAAGGTAAGCTATAAGTACTGCTGCTAACAGCCGTTTGTAGCAATTGCAAGGCTTGGGCTTCTCGATACATTTTGAGCTTTGCTCAAAACACTCGAAGTGACGACACTGAATCATTAATCCTAACAGAGTAATCATTATTCCCGGAACTCCGATAGTGTAGAAAATATTCTATACCGAAACAACAACAATTCTACAACCCAACAGCCCGTATCCAAATAAATTTGTGTAAAGAAGCTAACTGAAATTTTCTGTTAGTAACGTGAAACTTAAAACATAATTTATGAAGAACAAAAGCTTAGTAGTTGTGGCCTTCGTCTTTTCGATGGCTATGCAGGCACAAGTTAAAAGTACCATTGAAGTCCAACAACCCTCTGTAAAAGTGGGTACCGTATCCATTCCGCAACCTAAAGTGGAAATAACCAAACCCAAAGTGGAAATTGTAAAGCCCAAAGCGGAAGTTGAAGTAGTCAAACCCAAAGCAGAAGTGGTTAAAAACGATAAGGATAATAATGCTTCTGAAAGAGGCCGGGAAAGATCGGCTCACGGAAAAGCAAGAGCAGAAGACAACAAAGCAGAAGCCCATGAAGAATGGAAAGAAAAAAAAGCAAAGCACAAAGGAAAACACCGGGGAAAGCACAAAGGCAACTGAGAGTACAACAAACAAAAAAGCGGTTTAATCAAACCGCTTTTTAATTTAGATAAATTCGTTATTTAATTTCATCCAGTCCTAATAGCAACAACTGGGCAGTGGCTTCATTAGTAGCCAAAGGCACATTGTGCACATCACAAATCCGAATAAGCATATTGATGTCGGGTTCATGCGGATGGCTGGAGTTGGGATCTTTGAAGAAAAGCACCATTTTGGTTTTGCCTTCGGCTACGCGAGCTGCAATTTGAGCATCACCGCCTAAAGGCCCCGAGAGCATTTTTTTGACTTTAATGCCTACTGCTTCCACCTTGCCTCCTGTGGTTCCGGTAGCAATCAGTTTGATATTTTCTTTGGCTAAAATGTGTTTGTTTTTATTGATAAACTGAACCATGTCAGCTTTCTTCCCGTCGTGAGCAATAATGGCGATTTCCATAAAGTATATTTTGGGTAAAAATAAAAAAACCACACTAATGTGTGGTTGATTTGTCTATTTATTTAAAACGTGGTAAGCAATTAACCCGTCAATAGGTCTGCGGAGCACGTTCCCTATTTTGATATCGTATTTGTTTAAAATCTGTTCCAATTCGTCTTTCAGATAAAATGCAATAGAACCCACAAAATGTACCGGAACCGTGGTGCAATTGTCAAACTGCATGATGTAGTTTTTGGTAAAATCCTTCAACTCTTTGCGGATGATTTTTTTACAAAAAGGATCTTCTTTGTGCTTAATGATGAATTTAGCAAAAGTGGCTAGATACGCATTCGGATTGGCTTCTTTATACAAATTGGCTTTAATATAATCGGCATCTAAATTGTATTCTTCCTCAAACTCTGCAGCTAATTCTTTAGGCATTTTGTTGAAGTAATACCCGCGCAGCAAATGACGTCCGAAACGGTTTCCGGAACCATCATCCATAGCGATATAGCCTAAGGATTGTACTTTTTGGTGCAACACTTTGCCGTCAAAATAACTGCAGTTTGAACCTGTTCCCAATATGCAAACGATAGCTTCTTCATCTTTGGGAGTCGTGGCATACACCGCCGCATAGGTATCTTCGTGAACCGAAACAACTGCATTCTTGAAATAATCCTGAAAAACACTGGTCAAAAAATCTTTCATTCTGTCGGTTCCGCAACCGGCGCCGTAAAAGAAAAGATGGGACGCTTTGTCTTTGTTGTGTTCAATATCGAACTTGTCATCAAGGCGGGCAACAATGGCTTCTTTGTCTAATACTTCAGGATTTAAGCCCAAAGATTGCGTGGTGAAAAGCACTTTTCCGTTGTCATCAATGGCAATCCAATCGGCTTTGGTAGATCCACTATCAACTAATAGTTTCATTTGGTTTAGTTTGTTTTATTCCGCTGCGCTCCGATTATTAATTTTCTTACTATCAAATGCCTCGGGTGGTTAAAAATAAAAATCCCGTCACAGCTAGTGCAACGGGACTTTATGAAAATATTATAAGCCGGCGATGTGAACCGATAAATCAATTAATTTGCTGGAATAGCCATACTCATTATCATACCAGGAAACCAATTTGAAGAAAGTAGAATTCAAACCAATTCCCGCTTTAGCGTCAATGATTGAGGTTCTAGAGTCAGAAACGAAATCCTGAGAAACCACGTCATCTTCTGTATATCCTAAAATTCCTTTCAATTCGTTTTCAGAGGCTTTTTTCAAAACCGCCATGATTTCTTCATACGAAGTTTCTTTGGCCACTTTCACCGTTAAATCTACCACAGATACGTCAACCGTAGGAACACGGAAAGACATCCCGGTTAATTTTCCGTTCAAGGCCGGAATTACTTTTCCAACCGCTTTGGCAGCACCTGTAGAAGATGGAATAATGTTTACGCTGGCAGCACGGCCACCTCTCCAGTCTTTTCTGGATGGTCCGTCAGCCACCATTTGTGTAGAGGTTGAAGCGTGAACCGTAGTCATCAAACCTTCCACAATTCCGAAATTGTCATTGATTACTTTGGCCAATGGCGCTAAACAGTTCGTAGTACAAGAAGCATTAGACACTACTAAATCAGTAGCTTTTGCCTCTAAGTGGTTTACTCCCATTACAAACATTGGAGCATCAGCCGATGGCGCAGAAATGATTACTTTTTTGGCACCACCATCAATATGCGCTTTGGCTGTATCGATAGTTGTGAAGAAACCGGTACATTCTGCTACCACATCAACGTCAACGTTTTTATCATCCCATTTGATTAGTTTTGGATCTCTTTCGGCTGTAACTCTGATAAATTTATCGTTTACATAAAGTTGCCCGTCTTTTACTTCTACTTTCCCGGCAAAACGACCGTGAACTGAATCGTATTTTAATAAATAAGCCAAGTGATCTACATCTAATAAATCGTTGATAGCTACTACTTCTACATTATCTCTATTAAAAGTTTCTCTGAAAACAATTCTTCCAATTCTCCCGAAACCGTTAATTCCTAATTTTACTTTTGACATTTTTTCTTTTATTGTTTATTTTATAATTTATTACATGTGGTTAGTTGTTTTGTCATCGAATTACCGAATCAACAAATAACCGAATATCCTTTTAAGTTGACATGATATTTGAAATGCGCAGCAGTTCTCTATCGATTTCCGAATGGCCTTTGATGGCTTGTTCTAATGGTGTTAGTTCAATTTTATCGGCTAACACTCCTACCATAAAATTGGTTTTTCCTTCCAGTAGCGATTCTACCGCTTTTACGCCTAATCTTGACGCCAAAACCCGGTCGTAACAAGAAGGCGCGCCACCGCGTTGCATGTGCCCCAGTACCGAAACCCTAATGTCATATTCCGGCAAATGCTCTTCGATATAATCTTTGAGTTGGAAAACATTTTTCCCCATCTTCTCGCCTTCAGCCACCACAACAATACTAGAAGATTTTCCAGAAGCCTTACTTTTTTGCAAAGATTCTAACAAGCGCTCTAATCCTAAATCTTCTTCTGGAATCAGAATTTCTTCAGCTCCAGCCCCGATTCCGGCATTTAAGGCGATGTGCCCGGCATCTCTTCCCATTACTTCCACAAAAAACAAACGATTGTGCGAACTGGCAGTATCTCTGATTTTATCAATACATTCCACAACGGTATTCAAGGCCGTATCATAGCCAAGGGTATGACTGGTTCCGAAAATATCATTATCAATGGTTCCCGGAATGCCCATCACAGGAAAATTAAATTCTTCGTTAAATACTTCGGCACCGGTAAACGAACCGTCTCCACCAATCACTACCAAAGCATCTACTCCGGCATTGACTAAGTGTTGGTGGGCTTTTTGACGGCCTTCCACGGTCATGAATTCTTTGGAGCGAGCCGACTTTAAAATAGTCCCGCCTTTGTTCACAATATTGTTCACACTTCTGGGTCCCATTTCTTTAAAATCGCCTTCTATCATCCCTTGGTACCCTCTGTAAATCCCAATACATTCTATATTGTGATAGGCGCAGGTTCTGACTACCGAACGGATGGCGGCATTCATCCCGGGAGAATCACCTCCCGAAGTTAAGACACCTATTTTTTTTATGGTTTTTGACATTTTTTCAGTATTAAAATGTAAAATTAACAAACAAGACGCAGTTTTTTGCCCATAGTATTACTATATTAATAAAATAAGGGAAATTCAATCGTTTTCGTTGATAAGTTTTTAGTTTGTGAAAGACAGGAAAGGACTTCGAGATTTAATCCTCAGAAGGAATAGCTTCTTTGTTCGGAGGAGTATCCGGGGTTTTCTTATTCTTATCGTCTTTCTTTTTGTCCGAAAAATGCATATTATCGGGAAGCAGGCTCGAATCGTGGATTTCGTCGTTTTTTGGGACTAGTTTATTCAGCTTGGCGTTTTTGAACATTCGATTTACCAATTCTTTGAAGGTGTCAAAATCAACTTCATACGAAATTCCCAAGCCTTGTGTATAGCCAATTCCCTGACCAATGTAAGTAATGTCGTTTTCTTTGTTAAACACTCTAAGATTCAAAGTTCCGTCGGTATTAACGCGGTATTGCACTTCCACATCACCAACTACAGTAGTTTCATTGATACCACCAACCGGCACCCCAACTTTTCCGTTTACGGTAATTCGGTCATTGATTTTAGAAGAAACGGAAACACCAAAGCGTCCATCAGTTTCTAAACCAGGCGTTTTATCGGCTGTGACATAATCAATCCCTAAATTAAGTTTGCCGTTTTCATCTGAAAAAATATCATTGAAAACACTACTCACTTTTTCAAATGCTATGTTAGATGTTTGCGATTGATTCAAACCATCCTGACTCAAAAATCCACCAAAAGCCAATAAATACAAGGCCTGTTTTTGACGGGTATCTTTATCGTCCAGTTTGTATTGAATTTCAGATTTTAGTGTGCTGCCGACCGTTGGAAAATTAATATTAAAATCAGGTTCCGGATTGGCCAAATTTCCTTTTACGGCTATGCTTACTTCTACATCAACCTTTTTATTAAACGAAGGATTGTCAATCAGTACCGCAGGATTGGCAGTGGTTTTGTAAACGGCTTCCAAGTTCAATGTAGCCGCCATCGGATTCCCGTCCCATACTATGGAACCGTATTTTTTAACTTCAAATTTTTTATCAATCAAACCTCCGTATTTGAAATTATATGTCCCTTCATACACCTGAAAATCACCATACATTTCAAACTTGCCAAGCGTATTGATACTCATATTCAGCGTTCCTCGTCCTTTTCCTTTCATACCGTGTCCCGATTCCCGATTCAATATAACTTCAATGCTGGCATTTTGATTGATATCGAATTCAAAATTCATCTGAAGACCATTGTAATTCTTGGTTTGAGCAATTACGTTGTTCTTCTTCTTTTTTTCCTGAGTGCTTAAAAAATGAATATAACTGTTCTCCTGAACAGCTTCGGCATCGTTAATCGGAATTTTGATATCGGTTCCTTTCGCAGACTCGGCATCTACCCGAATCATCAAGGCATTGGTTGGCCCTTTTATGGTTGCAGAACCGTCCATAAAAGCATTACCATAATACGCGGCATCTTCGTGATCCAAGGTGTTCAGCGCCAAAAGTCTTTTGGAATTAACGGCTAAATCCAATTGCCAATCACCAAACTGTTTGTGCTTAATGAAACCACTTAAGGTTCCTTTGGTGTCAAATTTGGTATCGGTAATATTGGTTTCCCTGATGATAAACTTGTTTTCGGTAACATCAACAATTGAATTATTATCAAAGACATAATCTGTATTGAGGTACGGAATCGTAAGGCCGGCATCTGTCACAAACAACCTTCCGTTGTAATCTAAATTATTGAAATCACCATCAATTCTGGCGGATCCTGAAGCAAATCCGCGAATGTTGGTAATCACCTCGCCTCCTATTTTTCCTAAAATACCTAAATTGAATTTGTCAAAATTCAAATCGATATCCAAAAGCGTCTGATTGCCTGCCACGGTTATATCTCCGTTGGCACTAAAGGCTTCCACATTTTGATTGTCTAAGGTAGAATTTAAGTGAAATTTACTCAGCGTTTCATCGCCTTTAATGTCTAAATTCATTCGACCCAGCGCGATATTATTGACCTGCAAACTATCGATCCTAAGCGTGGAGGTGGGCTGGAATATATTATTGCTTTGCTTGAAATTAATCTTTCCGTTCAGGTTTCCGTCAAAGCGGAATTTCTCGACATCGGGCGTGACTTTATTCAGATTGACATTGTCAAATGTGAGTTCCAAATCTTTGTCTTTTTTGCCATTCCAGGTTCCGCCAAAATTGATGTTTTGATTGCCATGCGAGATTATAAAATTATCAAACGAAAAATTGCTCAGCTTTTTATCAAAAACGATTTTATTGTCATCCGCGGTTTCTTTTTCATTTAAAAACCACAAATAATCCTTGAATTGGAGTTCCGATTTATTGAATCCAATCACGTTTTGATTGTCTTTGTTGATGGTGTGGTACAAATTCAGATTGTAAAAATCGTTGCCCAATTTCCCGCCTTTAAATTCCGTTCTGAAATGCAGCGTATCATTCGAAAACGTATTAATCATACTGAAATCCCTGATTTTGTAATGCTTGGTTTTTATCGAATCCATCTGCACATAGGCATTATACAACGGATTCTTATTGTCTACCTGAATTAAAATTTTATCAAACGTATTGTCGTAAGCCGTCACTTTTGGTGAATTAAAATCCAATATGAAATTCTTCGTATCCGAGCTTATATTTCCTTTCAAAGTGGTATTCGGTGCCAGTGAAATATCGGGATTGAATATCTCTATGATTTTGCTGTGGAGCGCAAAATTGAACTTCAGGTATTGATTTGGCAACACTTTATTTTGTTTGTAATTGGAATAGAAACTGCCCAAGGAATTCTCCACCATTTTTTGCAATTGGCTGAATTTGTATTTTCCAATTACCGAACCTTCAATTGCATCAGGCGAATTAATGGTGATGGCTCGTTCGCCGGCAGCATCAAAACTGGAATTAACCGTCAGTAAATCCAGGAAATATTGATCCTTTTTGTTTTGATAAGAAGCATTGGTTAATACAAAATCACCTTTCAGATTATCAAAAGAATTGCCGCTGGCTTTGACCACAATGTCCCCTTTGAAAACCGAAATGGAATCTTTCATAAAGTTCAGTTTTACCAAATTGGCATAATCTACTTTAGAATGGAAATCATAGATGTTTTCCTTTTTGGATAAATCTACCGTCCCGTTGAAATCCATGAATAAATTAGGGTCGTTGATATAGAATTTTCCTTTGAACATAGGCTCTTTAAAGCTACCGTCTACAATAATTTTGGTGTAATTATAGCCGTTGTATTTCACTTCAGAAACATCGCCGACAAAGGTGGTATTCAAATATTTTCGGGTAAAACCTTTGCCTTCTACATCCAAATTCAAGCTCACTTCCCCGATGGTGTTGTCGTTCATCATAGCACCCACATCAAAATTGTCGAGAATGACATTTCCTTTGTATTGGGCGTTATCAATATTATCCAAATCCGACATGTGCAAATCCGATTCTACGATACCCAATGCCGTGTTCATTACAAAATTAGTATTGATGTATTTCTGAGTAACTTCGGCCGTTCCGCTGTAATTAAATTGTCCTAGTTTCGCTAAAGAAGTTGGTAGTTTTTTGCCGAGAACATTGGGTAACAGCTTGGTTAAATCGGTATAATTAGAGGAAATTTTATTGAAATCGCCTTTCATATAAAAAGAACCCGGAGCTCGTGGAAACAGGTTCCTGAAATTGACATCTCCTTTGATAATCGAGTTTTTCTGATCGCGCAAAAACAGATGCGTGGCATAAAAATTATTCATCGTTCCTTTGATTTTGGAATTCAAATAGAACTTTTGATTTTTATCCAATTCTTTGTAAAAATGGCGAATATCATTGGTAGACAGCGTAGCACTGTCAATGGCCACATCAAATTTAACTTTATTATTAAAATCGCTGAAGTCGTGATCGTCTTTGTTGTATTTCAGAATAACTTTTCCCTTCAAATAAGACTCGGGCGTTCTTACCGCCAGGTTTTCTAACTTGATATTTTTCTTGGTATAGGTGAAATCCGCTAGCAAATTATCAACGGTAACGCCACGATGGTCGTGGAAAGTCATCGAGGCGATGTTGGAAGTAACATTCGGGCCTTTAATCATGAAATCTTTCAGATGCGCATTGAGCTTGGTAAAATCGACATCCTTGGGTTTGGCGCGATTTTCATCAATCATCGTAAACCGGCTGTCTTTGAGATAGATATTTTTGGAAGTCATCAAAAACTTTCCGCTGGCCTTTTTCCCATCGTCAAAAGCTGCTATGAATAAGTCCAGATTGGTTTCTTTTTCTTTTTTGTAAGTTTTAATCTGAAGATAAAAGTGATCAAAACGCAAATCACCAAAAAGCAATTTCCCGTTGATTAATTTCTTCATGTCCAGGATGCTGGTTTTGATTCTTTGCGAATAAATCAATGTATCGTTATGGTGGTCAAGAATTAAAACCCGCTTTAGTTTAACACCGCCAAAAAGCGTTATCGCCACTTCGTCAATATTGATATTGGTGCCGTAATCTTTGTTGAGCCTATCGGTGGCATAATGGGCAATTTTGGTTTGCACCACCGGCAATGAAAGAGCAATACTCATAATCAGGAAAAGAAAAAGGAGCGCCACTATGGTGCGAATCAATATCTTCCTGAACTTTACAAAACCAGTATTTGTCTTATTTTTTTCCAATTATTATAATGACTTGGGAAAGAAAATTACCTTTGCAAAAATCTTTACATTTGATTTTCCTGTTGGAATGTCAAATATAACTCAAAATTCGTGCCTTTTATGCATCCCGAAGAAGTTTTTATTCTGGCTATTGAAAGTTCTTGCGACGATACTGCTGCTGCAGTTTTGCAGGGTGACAAGGTGCTTTCCAATGTGGTGGCGCGACAAAGCATTCATGAAGAATACGGCGGCGTGGTTCCTGAACTGGCTTCGCGGGCACACCAACAAAACATCGTTCCCGTGATTGATGTGGCTTTGAAAAAAGCCAATGTTACCAAAGAACAACTTTCAGCCATTGCCTTTACACAAGGTCCGGGGCTGATGGGTTCGCTTTTGGTTGGTTCTTCCTTTGCCAAATCTTTGGCCATGGCGTTGAATATTCCATTAATTGCGGTGAATCATATGCACGCTCATATTTTGGCCCATTTTATCGAAGAAGAAGGTTTTGATAAACCAACGTTTCCGTTTTTGGCCTTAACCATTTCGGGCGGACATACTCAAATTGTAAAAGTAAACCACTTCTTCAACATGGAAATCATTGGCGAAACCACTGATGATGCGGTGGGGGAAGCTTTTGACAAAACCGCCAAAATACTAGGCCTTCCCTATCCCGGCGGTCCGTTGATTGACCAATTTGCCAAAGAAGGCAACCCGAAAAAATACCAGTTTACCAAACCAAAAGTAGACGGATTGGATTTCAGTTTCTCTGGTTTGAAAACCCAGATACTGTATTTTGTTCAGAAAAATGTGTTGGAAAATCCAAATTTCATTGAAGAAAACAAAGCCGATATTTGCGCTTCGGTGCAACATACCATTATCGAAATTTTGATGGATAAACTAAAATTGGCTGTAGCCGAAACCGGCATCAAACAAATCGCTATTGGTGGTGGAGTTTCCGCTAATTCCGGCATTAGACAAACACTAAAAGAAGCTGAAAACAAATACGGTTGGAAAACCTTTATCCCAAAATTTGAATACACTACCGATAATGCTGCGATGATAGGAATTGTGGGCTATCAGAAGTTTTTACATGATAAATTCTCAGACTCCAAAGTAGTTTCTAAAGCCCGAATTGAATTTTAAAGATGCAGTTATTCTACAATCCCAATATCACGGAATCGGCTACTTCTTTTGTTTTTGACAAAGAAGAAAGCAAGCACATCATCAAGGTATTGCGCAAAAAAGAAGGTGATGTTTTGCATGTAACCAACGGGGCAGGCTTTTTATTCAAAACCGAAATTACGATTGCTTCCGATAACAAATGCACGGTAAAAATCAATTCGTTTGAGAAACAGGAAACACCAAAATTTCGATTGCATTTGGCCGTGGCTCCAACCAAAATGAACGAACGCTACGAATGGTTTTTGGAAAAAGCTACCGAAATCGGCATACAGGAAATCACTCCAATCATCTGCGAACATTCCGAACGAAAAGTGATAAAAACCGATCGATTTCAGAAGATTCTCGAAAGTGCCATGAAACAATCGTTGCATTATTATTTGCCTAAACTGAATGAACCGATTGCTTTCAAAGAGTTTGTGAAAACCCAAAAATCAGGGCAACTTTTCATCGCGCATTGTGAAGAAACAGATAAAAAATCCTTGAAAAACGAACTGAAAACAAATGAAGATGTGACCATGCTGATAGGTCCTGAAGGTGATTTTTCTGTTAATGAAATTCAAATCGCTCTCGAGAATCACTTTATTCCTGTATCTTTGGGAACTACGCGTTTGCGAACTGAAACGGCTGCCATTGTGGCTTGTCATTCCGTAGTTTTTAAAAATGAAGCATAACATTTCAGCCTTTATGAAAAGACTTTTTTTTCTGTTTTTATTGATATCATCCGTTGGTTTTTCCCAGGAAATTGCCTTATTAAAATACAATGGCGGCGGCGATTGGTATGCCAACCCTACTTCATTACCGAACTTGATTAAATATGCTAATCAAACTATCAACACCAATATCAAAACCAAACCGGCAACCGTAGAACCTGGAAGTCCTGATATTTTTGCGTATCCGTTTGTACACATGACCGGCCACGGCAATGTGGTTTTCAGCGATGCCGAAATAATCAATTTGAGAAACTATTTATTGTCAGGCGGTTTTCTTCATGCCGATGATAATTATGGCATGGACCAATACATTCGCCGGGAAATCAAACGAATTTTTCCCAACAATGACTTGGTTGAAATTCCAGCCAACCATCCTATTTTTCAAAAACCCAATTTATTTGCCAACGGATTACCAAAAATCCACGAACACGACGGCAAACGACCACAAGCCTTTGGTATTTTTATTGACAACCGTTTGGTGTTGCTTTACACTTACGAATGTGATTTAGGTGACGGCTGGGAAGATCCCGAAGTGCACAATGATCCACAAGACGTTCGGGAAAAAGCATTAAAAATGGGAGCTAATATTTTGAGCTATATTTTTAAAAACTAACACTTTAGTAGCTTTTATCTTTCGCGAAAAAAACTCAATTTTTCCGTAAAACCTTAAAATTTCATGTTGTTCATCGATTTGTTGAAAAGTAACATTGCTTTTTTTTCAAGTTACTTCATTATTTCTTAAAATTGTGCTAACCTATTAACTAAAAATTTAAAGTAAAATGAAAAAAATCTGTTTATCATTAGCAACTATGCTGCTTTTGTTTTCTTGTCAGAAAGAAGACAGCACCAATGATGCTCAACCCAAAGCTTCCAGAAGGATTTGCGCTTCACAGGAAGTTTTAGAAAGACAACTTCAGGAAAATCCTGGATTGGCTGCCAAAATGAGTCAAATTGAAGCCTTTACTGAAAATGCGGTGTTGCATCAAAGCAAATTGGTTAACGGTCAAATCGTTATCCCTGTAGTGGTAAATGTACTTTACAGAACAGCCGCTGAGAATATTTCAGCAGCACAAATTCAATCACAGATTGATGTTTTGAATAAAGATTTCAATGCTCAAAATACGGATTTCAATCAAGTTCCTGCGCTATTTTCTGGAGTAAAAGCCAATGTTGGAATTTCTTTTGTATTAGACCAAGTAATCAGAAAAGCAACAACCAAGTCATCTTGGGGAACCAGAGATGCCATCAAAAAAACAAAATCCGGTGGACTTAATCCAACTAGCCCAACAACTAAGTTAAACCTTTGGGTAGGTACTATTGGCGGTGGAATCTTAGGTTACGCTCAGTTTCCCGGTGGTTCATCAGCAACGGATGGTGTCGTAATTGACCCATTATATTTTGGAGTGTACAGCAATTCAAGCTCCAGTTATCCTTATAATTTAGGAAGAACAGCGACGCACGAAGTTGGACACTGGTTGAACTTACGTCATATTTGGGGGGATGCCAATTGTGGCAATGATTTAGTAGCCGATACACCAAATCACGATTCAGCAAACTTTGGTGTACCAGCCTATCCGCATTACAGCACATGTTCAGGAACTCCGGTTGAAATGACCATGAATTATATGGATTATACCGATGACAGAGGAATGTACATGTTCTCATTGGGTCAAAAAGCCAGAATCGATGCCATCTTTGTTTCCGGTGGACCTAGATTTTCTTTCGCACAGCCATAATAATAATTTTATATTTTTTGTTAAAAACTCGCTACTTGTGGCGAGTTTTTTTTATACTTGTTGCTACCAAAAAAGCGCCTTTTTCCATGCAAAAAGAATCCCTGTTAACGAGAGAAATTCAGGATTTCATTTCCCAAAATACCGACACTGATGTTGCGGTTTTGGCTTTGCAGAAAAACAAATTCCCTACTATTGACTGGATTGCCATATTAAATCAAATTGCAGCCAGACAAAAAGCAAAAACCAAACTACCTACTTGGTTTCATACTAAGAATATACTCTATCCGGGTAAAATTTCGATGGAACAAACCTCGTCTGAGAAAACAGCAAAATACAAATCTGAATTGGTTTCGGGCGAAAAACTGATTGACTTAACTGGTGGTTTTGGGGTGGATGATTATTATTTTGCCAAAAAAATAAAGGACGTTATTCATTGCGAAATCAACGACGAACTTTCGGAAATTGTTCGCCATAATTTTGAATCATTAGGTGCTACAAATATTGAATGTATAGCTGATGACAGCTTGAAAATTCTTAAAAAATCAAACAAAAAATTTGATTGGATTTACATAGATCCTTCCAGACGAAACGATGCGAAAGGCAAAGTTTTCATGCTACAGGATTGTTTGCCAAATGTTCCTGAGTTGCTGAATTTTTATTTTGAATTTGCTCCAAATATCATGATAAAAACGGCACCCATTCTTGATATTACCGCTGGATTATCAGAACTCAGCAATGTAACGGCCATTCATATTGTAGCGGTTGAAAATGAAGTCAAAGAGTTGCTCTGGATTTTGGAAAAGAATGCTACAGTACCTATCCAAATTTGTACTGCCAATTTGGTAAAAGACAAAACAGAAACCTTTTCTTTTGAAATGAATTCAATGGAAAATAGTGTTTCTTATGGTTTCCCCAAAAAATATGTTTACGAGCCCAATGCGGCCATCATGAAATCGGGTGGTTTTGATGTGATTCCGGCTCGATTTGATCTCGAGAAATTACACCAACATTCCCATTTATATACTTCGGATAACTTGATTGATTTTCCGGGAAGGGTTTTTAAAATTGAAAATAGCATTGGATATACCAAAACCGAAATGAAACAATTTCTGGAAAACAAGAAAGCCAATATCACCACTCGAAATTTTCCCGATTCGGTGGAAACCATTCGCAAAAAGTGGAAAATTAAAGAAGGGGGCTCGCTATATTGTTTTTTCACAACTGATGCGAATAACTCCAAAATAGTTTTACTTTGCAGCAAAATTCAATAAACCCATGAAAAACCTGTTTTTAGCTTTATTTCTACTTCTAAACATTACAGCTTTTGCCCAAAAACCCTGCGAAATCGACTCCAATGTGACCGATAGCTTGGGTACCTACAAATCGACTAAACAACAGATGATTTTTGAAAGAAGTTTTGCCGGAAATACTACCAACATTTTTTTTGCATTGTCAAACACCAATGGTCTTTTAGCTGTGGAAATTCAATACATACAAAAGAGTAACGAGTTTATCAAAGCCAATTGTTTTGATGCCAACACCCGAATTTATCTGCAATTGAACAACGGTAAAATAGTCACTTTGATTTATTCAGGAAACGACACTTGTGGGACATTGCTACGCGATGATAAGAATGTCAATAACCGAATAATGGGTGGCACCTTTTTGTTTGCCAAAGACAACTACGAAGAGTTAAAAACATCACCCGTAACTTATATGCGAGTGAAATTTTCAGGCGAAACGGTTGATTTTCCTTTCCGCACCGAATTTGTTTCCGAATTGGATAAAGTCAAATACGAGCCCGAAAGCTTCTTTATCAATTATATAAAGTGTGTTGAAAACTAATCGTCGCAACGCCATTTTAAATTAGACACTTTATCCGCCGCACTATTGTTCAGATTGTAATGCCACCACTCCGAATCAAAGGATTTGAAGTTGTATTGCAGCATGATGTCTTTTAAAAACTTTCGATTTTCTAAAACAGTAGACGGCAAATTTTGGTATAAATGACTGGCTTCTTCGCCAAAAAAATCAAATTTGGTACCCATATCCACTTCCACGCCAAGCGAATCGACTAAGGAAATATCAACGGCTCCACCTTTGTTGTGAATGGAACCTTTCTTGGGATTGGCAACAAAATTGGCATTCGGAACAATTTTCCACATTTTTTTCTGAATAGACAATGGGCGATAGCAATCGTATAATTTGATGCGGTAGCCTTTCTTCAAAAATGCTTTATTGGCTTCGAGCAATGACTTGATGGTTTTGACTCTGAGGAAACATTCTTCGCATGGATATACTTTTTCTTTCAGGAAATTATCAGCGGTGGCATACTTCATGTCAAACACAAAATCGTTGCTGTAATTTTTCAGATTGACAAAAGCGTTGTCATCGGTTTCTTTAGTGATATCAAGTAAAGTTGGTGATTTTTTCGAATCGAGGTAAGTCGATTTACAAGAAACCAAAAAGACTAGCAATAAGAATAAAAGTGTTTTTTTCATAACCATTAAACTTCATCGCTAGTAAAAGTAATGAAACTTTTCTTTTTATACGGGCGAATAATCAAGCGGCCTTCCCTATCAAATCGGATGTAATTGTACACCCAATTCAGGAAAACTACGGCTTTATTTTTGAATCCGATTAGGGAAAACAAATGCACAAACATCCAAACAAACCAGGCAAATACGCCACTGAAATGATAATGTGGCAAATCAACTACCGCCAGGTTTCTTCCGATAGTAGCCATGGAACCTTTGTCGTTGTACACAAAAGGCGTCATGATTCGGCCACTGTTTAATTTTGCCAAATTGTCGCCCAACAATTTTCCCTGCTGCATAGCCGGTTGCGCCATCATCGGATGTCCTTGCGGATAATCCGCAGTTTCCATTGAAGCAATATCGCCGATGGCAAAAATAGTATCATACCCTTTTACTTGATTGAATTCATTGACCCGAATGCGAGCCACTCGTTCTACTAATGAATTGGCATCCAAGCCAAAAACAACGGCGCCTTGCACTCCGGCTGTCCAGATAACCGTAGCGGTTTCAAAAGTCAAATCAGAATTGGTGGTGATGGTTCTTCCGTCATAATTGGTCACGCGAACGTTTTTCCAAATCTTTACGCCCAACTCTTCCAAAAACTTTTCGGCCGCCTGTGACGATTTTTCACTCATGGTATTCAACACCCGGTCATTGCTTTGCACCAGGTTGATTTGCATTTTGGAAATGTCTAAGTCAGGATAGTCTTTTTGCAGGATAGCTTTTTTCATTTCGGCCAAAGCTCCAGCGAGCTCTACTCCTGTTGGTCCGGCGCCTACCAAAACAAAATTGGTCAAGGGATTACTCTCGTTCACGTCTTTGGTCAAAACCGCCTGCTCGAAATTCTCCAGAATCAAACTGCGAATGTTCAGGGATTGCGGTATGGTTTTCATCGACATCGAGTTGCGTTCGATTTCCTTGTTGCCAAAATAATTGGTTTTAGAACCCGTGGCAATCACCAGATAATCATAGTGCAAATCGCCAATTTCAGAAATTATTTTCTGATTTTTAGTATCTATTTCTTTGACCGAAGTTAATCGAAAGTAGAAATCCTGATACTCCTGAATCACTTTTCGAATGGGATAAGCAATAGAACCAGCTTCCAAACCACCGGTTGCCACTTGGTACAGCAACGGTTGAAACGTGTGGTAATTGTGCTTGTCTATCAGCACCACCTGAAGGTTTTTGTTTCTGAGTTTTTTGGCTAAAGCGATTCCGGCAAATCCGCCACCGATGATGACCACTCTTTTCAGAGTACTGTTTGGAATATTCATTTTGGAGATTCAACTGATTGAAAAACAAAGTTACGAAGCATTACTTCATAAAAGATTTATTCCTTTGGAAAATCTACTTCGCCTTTCCATTGCATAAAACCACCTTCCAGATTATAAGTAGTTTCAAAACCCATTTGGTTCATAACGGCGCAGGCCTGAGCGCTTCTGCCACCGGCTTTGCAGTAAACATAATAGTTTTTGGATTTGTCTAATTCCTCAACTTGATAGATGAACCCTTGTCCTTTATAGATGTCAATATTAATCGCATTGGGAATGATCCCTTCATGGCATTCGTCTTCGGTTCTAACATCTAATATAACAGCGTTGGCATCTGCTTTTAATTGGTCTGCCCAATCTTGTTGTGATAAATTCATAGTACAATTTTTTGAAAAACAAATGTATTCCATTTCGAATAAATAGAAAAGCGAAAATAAGCTACTGCCCTATGATTTATTCTGTCTCAAAAAAATTAACAAAAAAATAACATAACATTTGTATATACAACTATAAAATGTTTTACATTTGTACCTACAAATATTGTACTAGTAATTATGAAAATCGAAGACATCATAAAATCGACAGTAGCCATGGATGATGCGAAGAAAGTTATCCTGAATATCATGTATACTCAGAATGTGATTAATGATAAGTTTAGTGAACTCATGAAACCTTATGATTTATCCGGTGAGCAATACAATGTTTTGAGAATCCTTCGCGGTCAGAAAGGCTGCCCGGCCAATATGTGCGTCATTCAGGAACGCATGCTGGCCAAAAACAGTAACACTACCCGATTGATAGACAAATTACTGCTCAAGGATTTTGTCACCCGGGAAGTTTGCCCCGACAATCGCAGAAAAATTGAAGTCCTGATTACCCAAAAAGGATTGGATGTTTTAGCCGAGTTGGATCCGAAAGTGAACGAGCACGAGCAGATTTTTGCGGCCAATTTGAACAAAGAAGAAGTACAACAATTAAACACTTTATTAGAAAAATACAGAACTATTAATTAATAACTAACTATGAGTAATTTTATAAAAAATGCCAACTGGCGTTACGCCACCAAAAAATTTGATGCTGCCAAAAAAGTATCAAACGAAGATTTAGACACTTTGAAAGAAGCCATCCGATTAAGCGCTTCTTCCTACGGATTACAGCCGTACAAAGTAATTTTTGTAGAAAACCCGGAGCTACGGGCTCAATTACAACCGGCTGCCTGGGGACAAGGACAAATTGTAGATGCCTCTCACCTATTGGTTTTTGCCAACATTACTGATTTTGGCGATGCTCAAATTGATTCCTACATCAACAATGTTGCCACCACCAGAGGTTTACCAACAGATGCTTTGCAAGGTTATAGCGACTTCATGAAATCAAAAATCACTACGTTACCATTAGAAAACAGAAACACCTGGACCTCCAAACAAACCTATATTGCTTTAAGCAACTTATTGAATGCTGCTGCGGAATTGAATATTGATGTTACTCCAATGGAAGGTTTTGAACCGGCAAAATTCAATGAAATTCTGGGATTGGAAGCTTTAGGATTAAATGCTTCCCTGGTAGCCACCATCGGATATCGTCATTCAGAAGATGATACTCAACACTACGCCAAAGTGCGTAAATCAAACGAAGAATTATTTATCAATTTATAATCAATAATTAAAAACAAGTTAAAAAATGAAAAATTTAAAAACAATTGCCATCGCATTAGTAGTAGCTTTCGGAACAACCGTTGCTACAGCACAAAGTAAAAAAGTTAACGCCGATAAAAGTACCTTGACATGGGTAGGAAAAAAAGTAACAGGAGAACACACAGGAACTGTTAACTTAAAAGAAGGTGTTTTGATATTCAAAAAAGGAAAAGTTGCCGGTGGTAATTTCACTGTAGATATGACTTCGTTAACTTCGACTGACTTATCAGGAGAATGGAAAGACAAATTAAACGGTCACTTAAAATCAGAAGATTTCTTCGGAACAGAAAAAAATCCAACTTCGACTTTGAAATTCACAAAAATTGCTGCTAAAGCCAACGGAGTATACACGGTAACGGCTGATTTAACCATCAAAGGAATTACCAATCCTATTACTTTTGATTTGACTACAAAAGCTAACACAGCTACCACAACATTAAAAATCAACAGAACCAAATACGGAATTAAATACGGTTCAGGTAGTTTCTTTGACAATCTTGGAGACAAAACCATCAACGACGATTTCGATTTAACTGTTAACCTACAGTTCTAATCACTGGGAATAATTGCTATGAAAAGAGAAGCCTCGGAAAGAAATTTTCGAGGTTTTTTTTATTTTTTGTTTGAAATTAAAAAACACTTAGCTACATTTGTTTCATACAAAAAGAAAAATGAACAACATTTTAAACAATACTTGGTGGTGGAACAGTTTACGTCAAACGTCGTGAAGCGGTCTGCTATAAGTATATTTTAAAATCGAAATATCAAAAAGGGCTTGTCAATCACGACAAGCCCTTTTTTTATGCTAAAAATCAAATTATGAAAACCTATCAACTCCATACGAACTTCAAACAAATCCTGGCCGATACCATCACGCCGGTTAGTATTTACCTGAAAATCAGAGATAAATTTCCGAATAGCATTTTGCTCGAAAGCAGCGACTATCACACGGCTGACAACAGTTTTTCGTATATCTGCTGCCATCCTATCGCTTCCATCAAAATGGAAAACAACAGCCTTGTCAAAACTTTTCCTGACGGAACTTCAGAAGCAATAACCATTTCCACAACTGTCAATATTCCAAAAGAGATAGAAGCGTTTGCTTCTCAATTCCAACCCGAGAAAACCGATTTTAAGTTCATCAACAACGGACTTTTCGGCTACATGAGTTATGATGCGGTGCAGTATTTTGAAAAAATTGACATCAGCAAAAAGGAAAATGATTTAGCGATTCCCGAATTATTTTATGCTGTTTACCAAAACATCATCGCCATCAATCACTTCAAAAACGAAGCGTATATCTTTTGCCACAGCATTGATGAGACCAATAATATCAAGGAAATTGAGCAATTATTGCAAACCAAAACCTTTGCCAGCTACAGCTTTACCAAAGAAGGCAATTCAGTTTCCAATTTAACCGATGATGAATTTAAAAGTAATGTGGGGTTGGCCAAAAAACACTGTCACCGTGGCGATGTGTTTCAATTGGTGTTATCAAGACGGTTTTCACAAGCGTTTAAAGGCGATGAATTCAATGTTTACAGAGCATTGCGAAATATCAATCCGTCACCTTATTTGTTCTTTTTTGATTATGGCAATTTCAAAATCTTTGGCTCTTCGCCCGAAGCGCAACTCGTAATTTCAAACAATCATGCCGAAATTCATCCAATTGCCGGCACTTTCAAGCGAACCGGTAATGACGAACAAGATGCCGAATTGGCCAAAAAACTCTCGGAAGACAAAAAAGAAAACAGCGAACACGTGATGTTAGTCGATTTGGCTCGCAATGATTTAAGCCGAAATTGTACTGAAGTGAAAGTTGAAAAGTACAAAGAAGTCCAATTCTTTTCCCATGTGATTCATTTGGTTTCCAAAGTGACCGGAAAACTAAACGGAAGCTCGATGAAACTAGTGGCCAACACCTTCCCTGCCGGAACCTTAAGCGGCGCTCCAAAACACAAAGCGATGCAACTGATCGAAAGTATCGAAAACAGAAACAGAACGTTTTATGGCGGTGCCATTGGTTTTATGGATTTTAGTGGTAACTTCAATCACGCCATTATGATCCGGACATTTTTATCCAAAAACCATCAATTGCATTACCAGGCCGGTGCCGGAATCGTAGAAAGTTCGACCGAAGAAAACGAAATGCAGGAAGTTTATAATAAATTAGGAGCACTCAACAAAGCTTTAGCATTAGCAGAAACTATATAACAATTCATTATGAAAAAGATAGCCGTCATCGACAATTACGATAGTTTTACTTATAATTTGGTTCACTATTTAGAGGATTTAAATGCCGAGGTAACCGTTTTCAGAAACGACGAATTTGAGTTGGAGGAATTGGCTCCATTCGACAAAATCCTGCTTTCTCCCGGTCCCGGAATTCCGGATGAAGCGGGTTTACTGAAAGCGGTTATCGCCAACTATGCCGAAAGCAAAAGTATTTTGGGCGTATGCTTAGGACAACAAGCCATTGGAGAAGTGTTTGGAGGCCGTTTAACGAACTTAGACAAGGTTTTTCATGGCGTTGCCACCAAAGTAACACAATCGGTTGCTGATGAAGCTTTATTTAAGAATCTGCCAAATGAATTTGAAGTCGGGCGCTATCATTCCTGGGTAGTCAGTCAGGAAGGATTCCCGGAAATTTTGGAAATTACTTCCGTAGATGAAAGCGGTCAAATCATGTCATTGCGCCACAAAACATTAGACGTGAAAGGCGTACAATTCCATCCTGAAAGTGTGTTAACGCCTTTCGGAAAACAAATTTTAGCCAACTGGATTAACTCATAAGCCCCATGAAAACAATACTCAACAGATTAATCAACCACGAAAGCTTGTCCAAAGAAGAAGCTAAAGCCGTTTTGGTCAACATTTCCTCTGGGCAATACAATCCGAGCCAGATTGCCTCGTTTCTCACGGTGTACATGATGCGAAACATTACCATTGAAGAACTTTCCGGTTTTAGGGAAGCGCTTTTAGAGCTTTGCATTCCGATAGATTTTTCGGCTTACAACACCATTGATTTATGCGGAACCGGTGGCGATGGTAAAGACACGTTCAATATTTCGACTTTAGCTTCCTTTGTTACGGCCGGTGCTGGGATTCAAGTCGCCAAGCATGGAAACTACGGGGTTTCTTCCATATCAGGTTCGAGCAATGTAATGGAAACATTGGGCGTGAAATTCAGTAATGACAAAGATTTTTTAACTAAATGCATGGAAGAAGCCAACATCGCCATTTTGCACGCACCACTCTTTCATCCTGCCATGAAAAATGTGGGACCTATCCGAAAGGAATTAGGTGTCAAAACCTTCTTCAATATGCTGGGACCTATGGTAAATCCTTCGTTTCCGAAGAATCAGTTGGTTGGCGTTTTTAGTCTGGAATTGGCGCGTATGTACGCTTATTTGTATCAAAATACCAATGTGAATTATACGATACTGCATGCTTTGGATGGTTATGATGAAATTTCGTTAACCGCCGATGCCAAAATGATTACCAAATCGTCGGAAAGTATTGTTAATGCTACCGATTTTGCTTTGCCTAAATTATTCTTTGAAGACATCAAAGGCGGAGCTACCATTGAAGAATCAGCAGCTATTTTTATGAATATCATTTCCGGAAACGGCACTGAAGCCCAGCAAAATGTGGTTTGTGCCAACGCCGCTTTAGCTATTGCAACGGTTGAAAACAGCGCTGTTTTAAATGCTTTCGCGAAAGCCAAAGAAAGTTTACAATCGGGAAAAGCCTTAGAGAAATTACAAAAACTCCAACAAATCAGCCAAGCCTAATGACCATTTTAGATCAAATAATCGCCAGCAAGAAGAGGGAAGTTGCTTTGAAAAAAGCAGTCGTTTCCATGCAGCAATTGGAAAACACCGATTTGTTCAACACAAAAACGAACTCTTTGAGCAAATCCATCATCAATTCACCCTTCGGAATTATTACCGAACACAAACGACGTTCCCCTTCCAAAGCTACTATTAACAACCGTTTTTCGGTGGAAGAAATAGTGAAAGGCTATGAAAATGGAGGTGCCAGCGGGATTTCTGTTTTAACAGACACCCAGTATTTTGGCGGCTCTTTGGACGATTTAATTTTGGCCAGAGCAGCGGTCAGAACACCGTTATTGCGAAAAGAATTCATCATCGATGAATATCAAATTCTGGAAGCTAAGTCCAGCGGTGCTGATGCCATTCTGTTGATTGCTGCCGTTTTGACTAGGGAAGAAATCAAATCTCTTTCGGAGTTTGCTCAATCCATTGCTTTAGAAGTGCTGTTGGAAGTGCACAATCTGGAAGAATTAGAAAAATCAACAATGCCAAGCCTTGATATCATTGGTGTAAACAACAGAAATCTCAAAACGTTCGAGATCAGTTTGCTGAATAGTGTTGATTTAGTAACTCAAATTCCGGATGATTTTGTCAAAATTTCAGAAAGTGGTTTGAGTAAGATTGAGGACATCAGACTGTTGAAAAGTATAGGTTTTCAAGGATTTCTCATTGGTGAAAACTTCATGAAAGCAGACAATCCCGGAGCAAGTTTAGAACAATTCATTCATCAATTAAAAGGATAATGGCTGTAAAAATCAAAATATGTGGGATGAAGTTTCCGGAAAATATTTCCGAAATAGCAGCATTGCAGCCTGATTATTTAGGCTTTATTTTCTACGAGAAATCGCCCAGATTTTTTGAAAACAACATTCCAGTCTTTGATAAATCAATTAAAAAAGTGGGCGTTTTCGTGAACGCTTCATACGAAGAAATTCAGGAAAAAATAAACCGATATGATTTAGATTTAGTACAATTACACGGTGAGGAAAGCGCTGAATTTTGTGCTTTAATCGAAACCAATTTAATTAAAGTCATAAAAGCATTTAATATCAATAAGACTTTTAATTTCAATATATTAAATAATTATATTAATTATTGTTCTTATTTTCTTTTTGACACCAAAGGCGATAATTATGGTGGTAACGGCTTGGCTTTCGATTGGACGATTTTAAAAAATTATCACTTGCAAAAACCATACATTTTAAGTGGTGGAATTGGCTTAGGGAACGCAATGGAAATAGAACTTTTTTTAAAAAAGAAATACGCGAAAAATTGCCTCGCCATCGACCTCAACAGCAAGTTCGAAATCGAACCCGGCTTGAAAAGCCGAGAAACTTTAAAAGAATTTATTCAAAATATAAAACAGCAGTTATGAATTCAAAATACAACGTCAATGAAAAAGGCTTTTACGGCGATTTTGGCGGGGCTTTTATTCCCGAAATGCTTTATCCGAATGTAGAAGAATTGCGCCAGCAGTATTTGTCAATGACAGCTGAATCAAGCTTTCAGGAAGAATTACATTCTCTTTTGAAAGAATACGTTGGTAGACCAACACCATTATACTTTGCCAAACGATTATCTAAGCAATTCAACACCAAAATCTACTTAAAGAGGGAAGATTTATGCCATACCGGAGCGCACAAGATTAACAATACTATTGGGCAAATTCTTTTAGCCAAACGCTTAGGCAAAACCAGAATCATAGCCGAAACCGGCGCCGGACAACATGGCGTAGCAACCGCAACGGTCTGCGCACTCATGGGTCTGCAATGCATTGTGTACATGGGCGAAGTTGATATTGAACGCCAGGCACCCAATGTAGCCCGGATGAAAATGCTAGGTGCAGAAGTTCGTCCCGCAAGTTCTGGCTCCAAAACGCTGAAAGACGCCACCAATGAAGCGATTCGCGACTGGATTAGCAATCCGACAGACACTTTCTACATCATTGGTTCGGTCGTTGGACCTCATCCATATCCTGATATGGTAGCTCGATTTCAAAGTGTGATTTCAGAGGAGATTAAAGCGCAGCTTTTAGAACAGGAAAATCGTGAAAATCCAGATTATGTAATTGCCTGTGTGGGCGGTGGGAGTAATGCTGCCGGGGCTTTCTACCACTTTTTAGATGAGAACCAAGTAAAACTAATCGCTGTGGAAGCTGCCGGAAAAGGAGTGAATTCTGGGGAAAGTGCTGCTACTTCTGTTTTGGGGAAAATCGGTATCATTCACGGAAGTAAAACCTTGTTAATGCAAACCGATGACGGACAAATCACAGAACCTTACTCTATTTCAGCCGGATTGGATTATCCGGGCGTGGGTCCTATGCATGCTAATTTATATCAGACCCAAAGAGCCGAATTCATAGCTATTACTGACGATGAAGCCATGCAGGCCGGAATGGAGCTGGCGCAAACCGAAGGCATCATTCCTGCCATAGAAAGCGCGCATGCTTTTGCCGTTTTGAAGTATAAAAAATTTCAACCGGATGAAGTGGTTGTCATTAATTTATCGGGGCGTGGCGACAAGGATTTGAACACATATATCAATTATTTTAAGTTATAACAATGAATCGTATTCAACATAAATTATCAGAAAACAAAAAAATACTATCTATCTATTTTTCAGCAGGTTTTCCTAATTTAAACGATACTAAAAGTTTAATAGAAAAATTAGCAGAAAACGGCGTGGATATGATTGAAATTGGGTTACCATTTAGTGATCCGTTAGCTGATGGACCAACCATACAAGCCAGCTCTACACAAGCTTTAAAAAACGGAATGACTTCTGAAATTTTATTTGGACAATTGAAAGACATTAGAAAAACAGTTGCCATCCCTCTAGTCATTATGGGCTATTTTAATCCAATTTTACAATTTGGAGTAGAAAACTTTCTAAAAAAATGCCAGGAAACCGGCATTGACGGCTTAATCATTCCGGATTTACCGCTTGAAATCTATCTTTCCGAATACCAAAAACTCTTTGAAAGCTTCGGAATTGCCATGATTTTCTTAATCACCCCCCAGACTTCAGATGAACGAATCCGATTGATTGACGCTAATTCCAATGCCTTTATTTACATGGTTAGCACTGCCAGCGTAACAGGGAGTAGAGATCGTTTTGATGAAAATCAATTGGCGTATTTCGAGAGAATTGCCGCCATGGATTTGAAAAATCCACAAATAATCGGCTTCGGAATCAGCAATAAAACTACGTTTCAACAAGCTACAAAACACCAAAAAGGAGCCATCATCGGTAGCAGTTTTATCCAATTCATCACCAATAATAATATTTCTGCAGTTTCAAAATTTATCCAAAATATACTTTAGATATATTTTAACATATATTTGATAATTAGTATTTTAAATACTCTATATAGAATTTATCTATGATGCTTTTTGATGTTAAAAAAATGTTAAATTTAATTTAAACAAACGTTTAATTTAAACAGTTGTTTAACTTTGTGCCCGATTTACAAACGATACAAATCATGACTGAATTTAATGAAAAGCAATTAGAGATTCTTCAGGTAGCCGAACAGCTATTTGCCGAAGAAGGTTTTGATGGAACTTCGGTTAGAGACATTGCAAAAAAAGCTAATGTCAACATTGCGATGATATCCTACTACTTTGGCTCGAAAGAAAAAATGTTGGAGGCTTTAGTCCTTAATCGGATTTCAGACATGCGCCTGCAACTGGAAAGTCTGTATAATGAAAACATCCCTCCTTTCGCTAAGGTTGACAAAATGGTCGAGCTATACATTAGCCGCATCAATAAAAACCGCTGCATCTATCAAATTCTACACTTTGAGTTTTCTACCAAAAAAAGAGAACTGAACTTTGAAAGTTTTACGGATATGAAGAGAAGCAATTTAGAAACCTTCAAAAACATCATCAAAGAAGGACAAGATTCCGGCGAATTCCAAAAAGACATCAACGTTGCCCTGCTTCCTCCTATTATCATGGGTACCTATTTCCAGTTTCAGATGAACAAACCTTTGTACTTAAAGATTCTGGATTTAAAAACCGAAGAAGCTTACGAGAATTACATCACTACTACACTCACACAACACATTCAAAAAACCATAAAAGCACTTTTAGTCTATGAAAATTAATAAACTGGTTCTCCTCGCCTTTCTCCTTTTGGCTTTTACCAAAAACCAAGCGCAAGAGAAAAAACTACTGACCTTGAAAGAAGCGGTAGAAATTGCTGTTACCAACAGTGATGACGCGGCTCTTGCCAAAACCAAAGTGGAAACCTCCAAATTGGAATTGGACAATACCAAAAACAATCGCTACCCAAGCGTGAAAGCTTCGGGACAATACTTGCGATTATCCAGCGCGCACGTCGATTCGAATATACAATCCAATAACGATAGTGGCAGTGGTTCATCATCGGGATCATCAGCTCCATTGAAGATCGACCAACTGATGATTGGACAAGTCAATGTAGCCATGCCTATTTTTAACGGTTTTAAGCTAAAGAACAGCATCAAGGAGTCTGAAAGCCTATACAAAGCCGAAACGTTCTCGGAAAAGCACTCTAAAGAGCAAATCGGATTGGAAGTAGTGGATTTGTTTTCCAGTTTATTCAAAGCGCAACAAATGACAATGCTAATCGAAGACAATTTAAAAACTGCCGATCAACGCGTGAAAGACTTCACAGCTATGGAAGAAAACGGTTTGATTGCCCGCAACGATTTGTTGAAAGCCCAATTGCAACAATCCAATGTGCAGTTGTCTTTGGATAATGCTAAAAAGAACACAGCAATCGCCAATTATAAACTCATAACCCTTTTAAAACTTCCGCAGGATACCGAAGTGGAGATTGATATTGAAGCGGTGAAAAGAGACATGGCCAGCAATCAGGGAAATACTTCGTTGGGAGAACGAAACGATTTGAAAGCATTGGAACTTAAAAAAGCCGCTTCAGAAAGCGCTATTAAAATCGCACGCGGAAACTATTATCCTTCCTTATCGTTAACGGGCGGTTACATTGCTTTTGATTTGAATAATGTCTTAACCGTTACCAATGCGATGAATGTGGGTGTTGGCGTTTCTTATGATTTATCCAATATCTTCAAAAATGGCAAACAGGTAAAACTGGCACAAAGCAAAGCCAAAGAAACTGAAATTGCGGTGTCGTTAATGAACGACCAAATCAAAGAAGAAGTATTTCAGGCACAACAAAACTATAATCTGTCGTTGAAACAAAGTCTCGTTTATGGTAAAGCCGTTGAACAAGCTACCGAAAACTATCGCATCGTCAAAGACAAATACGACAACAGCCTTTCTGATACCAATGATTTACTGGAAGCGGATTACCAACAATTACAAGCCAAAATCAATCAGGCGCTTTCAAAAGCCGATGTGGCTCAAAAATATTACGAATTACAATTTGCCTCAGGAAAACTGACTTCATCTCTAAACATCACTCAAAACTAAAATTTTCAAAACCATGGAAAATAAAAAAACAAATAAAAAATTCACCTTAATATTCATCGGATTATTAGCTGTAGGCTTGACTTATGGCGGATACAAATACATACATTCGCTGTCGCACGAAACTACCGATGACGCGCAATTAGCCAAAAAAATGAATCCTATCATTCCACGAGTGGGCGGTTACATCACTAAGGTCTTGGTGAAAGACAATGATGTCGTTAAAAAAGGTGACACCCTTTTCATCATTGACAACAGCGATTACATCGTAAAAGTAGAAGAAGCCAAAGCGGCTTTAGTCGCTGCCGAAAGCAATTTAGAAGTAGCCAAAGCTGATATCGGTTCGGCAGAAGCCGGAGTTTCGGTATCCAATGCCAATGTGCAATCGGCTTACGGAAATATTGAAACCGCAAAAATCAGATTAAGAAGAGCTGCCGCCGATTTTGACCGTTACAGCAATTTGTATAAAAATCATTCGATTACCAAACAACAATTCGAACAAGCCGAGGCAACCAAACAAGAAGCTGAAAACCAAGTGCACATTCTGCAAGAGCAACAAAAGGCTTCTTCATTCCAAAAATCAGTGGCCGCTTCTAAATCGAATGTGAGCAGCAAACAGGTTTTAGTGGCTGCAGCCAATGTAAAAAAAGCACAGGCAACACTGGAAGCTGCCAATTTAAATTTAGGATATACCGTTGTTACCGCCTCTATTGACGGTCAAGTATCAACCGTTGATATTCAACCAGGACAATTAGTACAACCGGGACAATCATTATTTTACATCGTAAACAATAACGAAACCTGGGTAATCGCTAATTTCAAAGAAACCCAATTAGACAAAATGCGTCAAGGTCAAAAAGTAAAACTAAAAATCGACGCGTTTCCTGATACCGAATTTGAAGGCGAAGTAAGTTCGTTTTCACCAGCTACCGGTTCTAAATTCTCCCTTTTGCCCCCAGACAATGCCAGCGGAAACTTTGTAAAAACAGTACAAAGGCTTCCGGTTAGAATTAATTTCACGGCAAACAATGACAAAGAAAAATTACAACTGTTGCGTTCCGGAATGAATGTAGATGTAGACGTAATTTTGAAATAATTTGGAATTTAAAAGAACAAAATGGCAACAGCAGCAGTAGTTCAGGAAGATTTAGTAGAATATGGCTATCGCAGAATAATCATTACCATTACGGCGGTGCTTTGTGCCTTGCTCGAAATCGTAGACACCACCATTGTAAATGTGGCGTTAAACGACATGAAAGGAAGTCTGGGTGCTTCGCTAACTGATGTGGCTTGGGTAATTACCGCTTATGCTATTGCCAATGTAATTGTGATTCCGATGACCAGTTGGTTGTCCCAACAATTCGGGCGTAGAAATTATTTTGCCGCTTCCATTATCATTTTTACCGTCGCTTCTTTCATGTGTGGTAATGCCGATAATATATGGGAATTGGTAGCTTTTAGATTCATACAGGGACTTGGCGGTGGTGCCTTATTGGTGACCGCACAAACCATTATCACCGAAAGTTATCCTATCGAAAAACGCAGTATGGCTCAGGCCATCTATGGTATGGGAGTTATTGTAGGTCCTACGCTTGGCCCGCCATTAGGAGGGTATTTGGTAGATCATTTCTCCTGGCCTTATATTTTCTATATCAATGTGCCGATAGGAATTATCGCTACTATGCTGACCTTATCTTTTGTAAGAAGTCCAAAATATGGCGAAAAACTAAAAGCCAATCAGGTGGATTGGATTGGAATTGTATTGCTTTCCGCCTTTATTGGTTCGTTACAATATGTTTTAGAGCACGGACAGCAGGATGATTGGTACAATGACAGCACCATTACAGCGCTTACTATACTGAGTTTCTTTGGTTTGTTTTTCTTCATTTGGCGACAGCTAACCTAT